>Ga0209085_1000588_pt1 | contig 26231 bp, 14 predicted proteins | sample C_131016_EF_Meta_FD_187310 | JGI IMG/M metagenome (GOLD analysis project Ga0209085, IMG submission 187310) | Freshwater microbial communities from Lake Croche, Canada to study carbon cycling - C_131016_EF_MetaG (SPAdes) (version 2) | ecosystem: Environmental > Aquatic > Freshwater > Lake...
CCTGAGGAGTCTCTCGGGACTATCGTTGAAGGAAAACTGCGGTTGACTGCCTATTCTCTCTTTCATAGGGTTCTCAACCCAAGTTTACGCGCGGTTAGCTCAGCGGTAGAGCACTACACTGACACAGCGTCCGGGGGTTTTTGCGGTCATCACTGCTCACCCCCGTTTATACCCGCCGAAGCAGATATAATCTAGATCCACGGGCGATTGGGTGCAACGTTCACCACCGCCCAAATCAGCCCATATTTCACCCTACCGGGTCAAATGGTGGGCTAAATGGAAAGCGCGGTGTTCCAACGGCTAAAGAAAAGCCGCCCCAAACGACTTCTCTCCGCACCTCTTTCGAGGCACTCGCCCAGCGCACCAGGCTATTGCAAATTCTACGGCTTGATGGTTGATCCCTTTGCGGGATGCGACCTGATCAACTCGTCTGCTTGTCGTCTCAGACTCATTTCCATTAAGACAAGGGCATCCTCGCTCACGCGGGTGAACTTGTGTGTGCGGTCGGATGACTCTGGCACGGTCGAGCAGGTAGCGCTTGAGGGCGGCACGGTTGAGCAAGCCCCGCTATGGTCACATTTTTCTAAGAATAATCCGGAATCATCCCCTTTTTTGAAAGATTCTCTAGAGTCAGAATCATTTCTATATTGGGAATCATGTTTCCTTCCCAACTCTCTATGAGCCATGAACCCCATTGTTGAAAATAACTCAGGCGGCTCTTTGGACTGGTTTCCAGATTTCAAAAAGTGCACTGCCATGATGAACTTCTTGCCATTCGTACTGATGTCCTTCCTCATCCCGCTCGTCGCGCTCTTTGCCGACGACTCACCGGCCATTAACGAAGCAGGAGGGTGAAAAGTGAAATTCTCATCCAATACATGTTCGCCAACGTCGCTTCAGCAAGCCGGCCTAACACTTTCGCTACTTGCACCGAATGGAGGACACTACATTCAGCAACTTGTTTGCGACTGGAATGAGTCTCTACAAATTGATTGCTGGAAAAAAGCGTGGATTTTTGTTGCCGAGCGGCACGAGGTTTTACGGGCCAGTTTCTACTGGGATGACACTAGTGAGATAACCCAACGCTTTGAGGAGACAATCACGCTCTCCTTTGAAGTAAGAAGTGATGCTTCAGCGGTTTTGGACAGAGAAAATATTTTATCGGATTTTCTTCAAGCCGACCGGACGCGTGGATTCAATCTCGTCCAAGCACCACTTTGGAGAATAAATGTGTTTATCTGGAATGGGCAGGAGTCTACGACGGTGTGGACGTTTCATCATGCCCTTTTGGATGGACGCTCTCACGCAATCGTCTGGAAGGAGGTCAATGAAGTTTATCAAGACCTACTTAAAGGAAAACACCCTGCATTACCTCCTGCAAAATCGTTCCAAGATTTTACGACTTGGCTTGCGGAGAAACCGACAGACTTGGCCGAGAGTTTTTGGCGAGAGCAGTTGCGTAATTTTCAGACTGCCACCGCGCTGCCAACACTTTGGGCGTTACCTGATTCTTGGGACGACAAAATGCCGCCCACAATGGAAACATTAGAACTTACTGCAGATATGGCTGCTCACTTGCGCGAGGCGGCAGATCGGCATGGAGTGACGCTGAATAATCTTTTCCAAGGTGCTTGGGCTTTGTTACTGGGGCGCTATCAGGCTGTGGAAGAAGTTGTTTTTGGTGTTGTGAGATCGGGACGCCATTGGACTATGGATGACCCAAACGGACGAGTCGGCATGTTCATCAACACCGTGCCGTTTCGCGTTAATGCCTCCCCCTCGCAATCGGTCGTTGATTGGTTGCAAGGTCTCCGTTCACAGCAATTTGCTATTCGCGTCGGAGAGCACGCTTCGCTCGATCAAATTCGGCGTTGGGTTGATTTGCCTAAAAATACCGCACTGTTTCACACATGTCTGATGTTCGAGAACCGCGATCCAGCGGAACTCATGACGAATTTGAGACAAGCGGTAAGATTAGTAGAAAAAACGGATTTGCCGACCCTGGCTGTATATGCGGGCAGTTCGATCACGCTAGCACTTGACTACTCGCCGCGGTGCTATCCTTCGGAACAGATACAAACAATTCTCCGTCATCTGCTGACATTATTGGAATCGCTCGCCTCGGCAACCGGCGATCTTACGCTGAGGGAGATAAATATGTTCTCAGAGGAGGATCGCCGGCTGGTACTAAACGATTGGCAAGGACCTGTTAACATCCCTGCAACTGTGCCCTTTCATCGTGCACTTGAGGCGCTAGCAGAAAAAACACCCGATGCGCCTGCCGTGGAGTTTCTAGACAAGGTTCTGACCTACTCCCAACTTAATTACCAAGCAAACCAACTAGCGCGTCGGTTACTTCAATTCTGCAGTCTAGGGGATCGCATAGCAGTAGTGTTGGATCGATCACTCGAACAGCCCGTCGTCTGGCTGGCCGCACTGAAAGCGGGTCTTGTCTATGCGCCGGTCGATCCGGCCAATCCGCGGGAGCGATTGGAATTTTATTGCGACGATCTACAGCCAGCAGTTTTGCTGACACAAACCCAGCTGCTTCCTCATCTACCGGCAGGCTCTTTTCGAGTCATTTGTCTGGACGCTTCAGAGGAGCAGGAATCTCATGCTACCTTGGATGCTGGAAATCTTGATTTTGATCCGCCGCCGGATTTACCAGCCTATATGCTTTTTACTAGCGGTTCAACTGGTCTGCCAAAAGCTACAATTAATAAAAGAAGCGGCCTAGAAAACTTTGCACTCGAACTGAAACGCACCTTTGATTTTGGGCCAAAGGACCGTGTGCTGCAGTCATCGTCGACCAGCTTTGACGCATCACTGCTCGATTTTGTTGCAGCGCTGCAATCAGGCGCGACGCTTGTGATCGTGCCTTCGACAGAGTTGCGCCCGGGTCAAAGTCTCTCGCGAATGTTAAGCGAAAAGCATATATCAGTATCCGTTCTAACGCCTACAGTCATGCGTTCGACACCTATCCCAGACCCTCCAATACTAAGAGTATTAATTTCTGGCGGGGAGCCGCTTACGGAAGATTTACTGCCACTGTGGTCTCGGGGACGCCGTGTCTTCAATGTTTACGGTCCGACAGAATGTTCCATCTATTTTACGTTTGAGGAATCAAAACCCGACGGAAAAAAGCCCAGTATTGGCAAGCTGATCGCAAACTGTCGCGGTTACATTTTAACTGAGGCGGGTCAACCGGTGCCAGTCGGCGTTCCCGGAGAACTCTATCTCGGAGGTGCTGGAGTTGGTTTAGGTTATTGGAGGCGCGAGAAACTGACACAACAAACATATCTGGAAGATCAGTTTGCAGGCAAACCAAACGCAGTTATGTATCGCACTGGAGACAGAGCCCGGTGGCTTGCTGACGGACGGATCGAATATCTGGGTCGCCTCGATTCTCAGGTTAAAGCTCACGGGATGCGTGTAGAACTGGGCGAGATTGAAAACGTTATGCGCGGTCACCCAGGGGTAGCCGACTCCGCGGTAGTATTGCACGATAACCGGTTAATTGCATGGTTTGTGTCGTGCGGTACGGAGCTATCCGATGTCTCAATGCGCTCCTGGCTTGCTGATCGCATTCCCCAAGTTCTTGCGCCTGCAGAATTTCACGCAGTTTCACAATTTCCTCGCACTCTAACGGGGAAGACAGACCGCGCTGCATTACTCACAAATCTTCTTGCCACTAAAGCTCGACAGGAGACTTCATCGCTAGCCGAGTTGACTGCCGAGGAAAGGAGCAAAGTTCTTGAAGATTGGAATGCAACCTTAAGACCTTACCCTCTCCACAATACAGTCGTGGATTTCTTTCAGGAACAGGTGAGAAAACGCCCTAATGCCACCGCTCTGAAATCAGGAAAGAAACATATAAGTTTCTCAGAACTCAACAGCCGCGCCAACCGTATAGCTCACAAGCTTCTGCGCGAGGGCTTACAACCGGAAGATATCGTGGCGCTCCGTTTCGAGCGATCCATGGCTTTCGTAGTCAGCGCACTTGCAGTACTAAAAGCAGGTGGCTCTTACCTCCCGCTCGATGCGAAGGTGCCGGTGGCCCGGCAAAAAATCATGCTGGAGGATAGCGGAGTGCGCTTCGCACTCATGGCAAAGGAATTTCTAGTCACTCTGACCGATTGGAACGGTTGGTCTATGGTCGTAGATGATGACCAGCAGACAGTAGACAATATAGGCAATCATGATCCTGACTTGCAGATTGATCCACGGCATCGCGCATACGTCATTTTCACATCCGGTTCAACTGGACGGCCAAAAGGCGTCGAGATCGAGCACCACTCTCTCACCAACCTTGTCTGCTTTTATCAAGAGCGTTTGCAACTAACGCCTGCAGATTGCTCGACGTTACTAGCAAATACCGCGTTTGACGCTTCGGTAGCTGATTTATGGCCTGTGCTTTGCACCGGCGGAATGGTCCTAATTCCCAATCAGGATATACTTAATGATCCCGATGGACTGATTCTCTGGCTTGCAGAGGAAGGGGCCACATTTTCGTTTGTGCCTACTGCGCTTGGTGAGTTGATGTTCGGTCGCCCATGGCCGGAGCATGTAGCATTACGATTCCTCTGCGTTGGAGGTGAGGCTCTTCGGGCTCGTCCATTGAAACGGCTCCCTTTTATCGTTCTCAATACATACGGCCCGACCGAAAATACCGTAGATTCAACTTGGGAAATAGTTTTAGCCGATGGAGCAGGATTGTCCGACCGTCCCGGAATTGGTCGCCCCATTGCTAATGTCCGCGCCTATGTTTTGAACGGTGAATTAAAGCCGGTGGCCGTGGGTATGGAGGGTGAATTGTTTCTTGCTGGAGAACAGGTGGCACGGGGCTACATCAACAACCCACAACTCACATCCGAACGGTTTTTAGCGGACCCTTTTGATAATCAAAATAAAGCCACCATGTACCGTACGGGCGACCGCGTACGATGGAGGTGTGATGGAAGTTTGGAGTTTCTTGGACGCAGAGATGATCAAGTTCAGGTGCGGGGTAATCGGGTTGAACTCGGTGAAATCGAAGCTGTTTTGCTTGGGCACCATCGCGTGCAAGCTGTTTGCTGTCGCCCCCTGTTTGATCCAAAAACCAAAAATCATGCCTATCCTGCGCATGGAGTAGCTGGTGTCGCAGCACATCTTGTTATGCCTGGAATTGAAGTGGAAAAGGCCACTCAGGAGTTGAAGCTATTCCTTGAGATGCTGCTCCCTGACTACATGGTACCTGCTATCTTTATTTTACATCCAGAGTTGCCTCTTACGGCTCAGGGCAAGACGGATAGACTTGCTCTAGATGCTGCAGTAACTCGATTAAATCAGCATCCCTCGGATGGCTCCTATACAGTTCCGGTTGACAGTTTAGACCGCGCCATTACAGAACTTTGGCACCGGATTTTACCGGCAGGCGTAGACTCACGCTCTGACCAAACGTTTCACGAACTCGGCGGCGATTCGCTGGGCGCGTTAAGACTTCTTCTCGGTGTTGAGGAAATCACAGGGCGACGAATGGCCCTATCGACATTTCTCCTAGAACCAACACTTGCTGGGCTTTGTCGATCCGTGGCAGCAGGAGAAGATGAATCAAAGTCATCTTTATTAGCATTCCGTCGAAAAGGAACGAGACCACCGTTATTTTGTCTCTATGGATTGGATGGGGACGTCGGCTCGTACTTCGATCTGGCCGCAGAACTCGGTGATGATCAACCAGTATTTGGCATTCGTTCCTCCTGCCTACACAATTTGGAGAATGTTCCGGATTCCATCGAAACAGCGGCACATGAGATAAGGTATTTGCTTAAGGAACTTCATCTGAAAGGGCCGTTTGCGCTGGTCGGTTTTTCATGGGCAGGACTGCTCGCCTTTGAATTAGCCCGGCAGTATGCAGAAGAAGAAGGATTTAACCCGTTTTGTGGATTGTTCGGGACATATCCCCCAGCGCGCCGGCATTCCGCGAAGTACAGGATTATTCATGCCATGCGTCACCTACCTACCTGGGTATGGGATTTGATACAGGATCGTGGTCAGCGGTGGGATCGATTGCGCAAAGCCGTCGGCTCATCACGATTTTTAGCACCTTTCCGTACCGTAAGTCTAATTATACCAGATTGGGCCTCTAGCCCTATTCAGCGCAAATTGATTCGCCTCACAGAACACTATCAGCCGTCCGTGGCTTGTCCTATTCCAATTTGTCTCTTTCGCGATTCTGATAGTTATAAAAGCAATGCGCACCCCCTTAATTCGTCATACTCCGAGCACTTAGATGACAATGGCTGGGGATACTGGGCGCATTGCCACCCTGATATTTGCTGGTTGGATGGGGAACACGCCACAATGCTTTCACAGCCTCAAGTTAAGCAAACAGCAACTCAGCTTCGTGCAGCTCTAGAGAAGGCTTTCTCTGCCGACCAGAGCCGATGTCACCCTCAGTAATGCGGTGGTAAGGGCAGTTCGTGACTGCATTGAAGCACATCCAGTTCCGGCCAAGTGGATGACAAAAAAGTAGGCCAATAGCTAAAAAAAGACCCACCGCAAGTGGTTAGGCCTTTTCCCGCCACTCCCTCAGGAGTGACTCGCAATCTCTGATCAGATTGCTCACCCAATCCCTACGGGCGGATCGTGCTTCCCTTTGCAGGATGACGGCGGATCATCTCTGAGGCCTGATTTCTCAGACTGTTTTCGAGGTGTTCCAAAGCCTCCTCGCTCACACGGGTAAACCTGTGTGTGCGAAGTGACTGGGCACGAAGCAGGATATGCCGGCGGAGGGCACTTTTGTTGATCAGGTTCATGACCTCTCTCCACTCCACGCCAAGCATTCCCGTTGATAGGGGCAACTCGAGCAGTGCAATCCCACGGAAGGCACATCATCTCCACGCTCTACCCCATCCATGTAGGATTCGATTGAGCGGAATAGACGCGTTACCTGTTTCTCCGTTGCTGGCTCATGCTTTGTGATCACCAACTTCGGATTTTTAAGCTTCACGATATGGTGCAGTTGCTGGGATTTTTCCTTCTCACCCACTGCGTCACGGTAGAGCAACGAGTATAGCGTGAGCTGGTTCTCATGTTTTTGGAACACGAGATCAGGGTCACTGCTCGGGGTTACTGCGCTGGTCTTGTAGTCTATTAAACTGCCGTCCTGGATGAGATCAATCACCCCACGGACTTTTGGGAGTCCGTGACGTGATAGATCAGCCTCGGCCATGACTTCCACGGCCTCGGGTTTCTCATCGTGAGCCAGTGGAGTGTTGGCCAAGTAGTGTTCGACTAGCCCCCACGCCTTCTGCTTTTGCGTCTCTTCCTCACCTTCGTCGAATTTGACAGGTTCATCTTGCTGTGATGACTGCCAGTGCTCATCGAAGGTTGGACGAATATCCTCTGCGGAACAGGGACGATTGAGCCAACGCCTTGTGTTCCATTCCTGAAGGCCCATGTGAACCATCCTTCCCACATGGAGAGGTGCGGTTACGGGCTTCTTGAGTTTTTCAATGTAGGTGAAAGCGAACTTCCTTCGACATTGATGGAATGTGTTGAGCCGGCTTGATGACACAGGCTCCTCAAGGATGCTACTGGTGGCCTCTTTGGCTGGAGGCTCCGTCAGGGCGATCATTTGCCCCTCCATCCTGCAGGCGTTGTTCCCCGCTTGTTCTTGCCACCATGCTCTTCGATAAGCCGATCAATCAATCCACTAGCCTGCATTTTGTGCAGTGTGTGAAGTTGCGGTGTGCCGAAGAGATCGATGCTGAGTTTTTCAACATCCTCTCTCTCCAAGTGATGATCTGCGATCAGCTTGCCGATTAGCGCCTTCTGTTTATCCGAACAGCGCCAGACAGGGGAGATTCCATTACTAGAGCCTTTGCTGTTCTGGGCTATCTGCTTGGTTGCAGGTGTATCGGTTCCGTATCCATCACCAGGAACAAAGCCCGTGTTCTGGATTTCCTGATCCACGCTTTTTTGGAGTGTGGTGTATAGACGCGATGCTTCCAGAGAAACGTCGTCTGTGTTGTTGAGTTCGGCCTCTACGCTGATGCTGAACTGGTGACTCGAGTAGCCGGGTAGTCCCAGCCTCTTCGAGTAGTTTGCGATCAATTTGATCATGTTGTTTTGGTTGTAGCGCCGGCATGAAAAAAGCCCGTCGTGTGACGGGCTGATCTTCTGCCGACTGGTTGTTGTTTTAGGAGGCTTTGCCTGCCTCCATAGACAGGATCAGAGCGGCGCCACTCCTTCCTTTAGCGCTTGCGCGACTTGCTGATTACTTCCTCAGCTATCGCTGTGGCTGCACTGGTCAGCAGAGTTACAAGCACTCGAATCCATGGCTGCATGCATATCACCTCCTCTGAGACGTAAAAATGATCTCCAGATAGATGAAGATCACGTCTCATTATGTTATACCAATGAATGACCTGTTTTGACTTGGGGGGGGCAAAAGGTTGTGAGTTTTTGGACGCCGCCAGGCGGTCCAGTGGCCCGCAGGTGCGGGCCACTTAGGCAGATAGTTGTCTCCCTGCAGAATTGAGCGCGGCCGATTTTGACTCGCTCATTGTAGGCACTGCATGCCTCCTCTCTTAGGAGGAGCCAAGCAAGTCCCGTTCGCAACTTGGCACTGTGCTTCCTCGGGATCGGGCGATAGAAGCCAGCCTTCTTCGTCGAGTCGGTCAAAACGAAGGTGGGGGTGGGAAATCAAGCGAATCCTTGAGAGTTGCTGTCTGGTGATTCCCGAGGAGTGACTTCCGAAGCGGAGGCTTCGGGAAGAGAGACTGCCGCGAAGCCAGAGGATCGCGGAGTTGCTCCAACGGGCGGTTGAGCTATCCGCGAAGACGAGACGAGTTTCTTGTAAATCTAACTCTAGTGATTTTCGGAGTTCCAGCGGGGTATCGAAGGAGTGGCATCCCCCCTCTACAATAAGGATCCCTCCATTACCTACAAGCGAGACTTCCCGTGTGAGCCCACCCTCACTTGCAAGGCGTAGAGCACCCTTTTTCAACTCCAAAGTGCCGGTGAAATCGGGGTTTTCCCCATCAATTGATAAGGTGCCGTTACCCTGCTTTATCAACCTTCCCACACCCTGCAGCTTGTTGGAAAAAGAGCAGTCAAAGCCATGGAAGTCGAGGGTTCCTCCTCCCTTGGTAACAATGATGCTGGAGGGACCCTCCATCTCAACTACGGTCTTCAGGACTCCTTTGTTAAGCAGGGTGAAGCAGTCGCTCTGCGCGTAGTTCTGTTTTTCATATGGAAGGGAGGTTTGTGGGGGCACCGATTGGTAGGTGAAGGTGATTTTCCCCTTGCCCTCATGGGCCGTCATGAAGCCGTAGGCATCAGTTACGCGCTTCCGACTGATGGAGAGTGGTGGATTCACGTATCCCGCAAGGGCCTTAAAGGTTCCGCCCGCTCCGTTGACGACATAAACAACGCCCCCCTTGTACAATCGTTCGTAATTGTGGACATGGCCCGAGAAGACGACATCGATCCCGCACCCTGCATAATCCCACTGCATATAGCTTGCCGAGGGATGGCCCCCCATGCCATTGGCGGCACTGCTGGATGTATACGGTGGGTAATGGGTGGCAACAAACTTCCAAGACGACGTGGACTTGGTAGTGGCTTTGGTGAACCACTTGCCTTGGAGTGAATGACGCTGGTTCTGTTCCCCGGGAGTTAACCCGTCCGGCAACAGTCCCCCCGGCAATGTGCTGGAATAGTAGCCGTTGGAGAGTGTTCCCAGGAGCACCTCATTGGGGTCACTGCTCAGGGCAAACCAGTGGACCCGTCCCTTGATGAGATCCCAATAACAGCAGCTTCCCGAGTTGCTGCCATCTCCCTGGTTGGCAAAGTACTCCGTGTAGCCGACCGGTTTACCGCTCGGATCGTAGAGATGATACAGGGGTTGGCTGGGTGCTATCTGCGCCGGATAGGAGGCCGTATTGAGAGGATAAGATGGCTGGTTGTGAAGTTCCGTCCGGGGCTGATGCCACCAGTCATGATCACCAAGAATAGCCAGAAAGCGCTGCGTCGAAGCCCCCATGCGGGCATAAGTGCTTTTGCTGTTCTTAGGGAAACGGATGTAGGGAGCATAGAGTTCCCCGATCGTCCGGTCATATGCCTCCACTCCGGCAACAAGCCACGTTTCGTCGTTGTACGGATACTCCGGGCTGGGCGACCCGTCATAGGGTTCATAAATCTGATCCCCCAATGACACCACATAAGCCCGGCCCTCAAGTGGCACGAACTTCCTGATACCCTCGGCAACGGCTAGGGCATTTGGATTCTGTGTATCAATCTTCTGATTGCCGAGGAAGTATCCCGCTCCAAAATCACCAACGAGGCAGAAGTCTGCTGTGCTATAAGAGGTCGAACCGGAAGCAAACATCGTAGTTTCCATGGAAAGAGCTCCCGGCCAGAAAAGTCTCCTGAGGAACGTCGCGGCGGACGAGGCGCCAATCAGTTGAGAAAACTTGCGGCGAGTAACATGTCCTGGAGAGCTGTTTCCATTCTGATTCATCGGCCTGAACGATTGATAGGACTCCAAGGATCAGATTGCCACACTCAATTCCTCCCGAAGCGGGTGATCCGCATGACGACCCGCCATCCCCGAACCCTCCACCTACGCTCTCTTCGGCATTGGAGCGGTCGGAATGCTGATGGTGGTGCGTAAGAAGAAGGCGGCTTAAGATTTGTTAAAACTGACACAGAAGACCCATCCTCTTCATCGGGGATGGGTTTTTCTTTTCTATGAAGGAACACCCTTAGTGGGCTGACAGACACTCCTCTACCAATCCTTTGAAGCCTCTGTTCTGCTTCAACTGACCGACGATCTTCTGTTCTATCCCCTTCGTACCCTCCCTCTGATGGAGTTGATGACGGGACTCGGCTTTTCGATCCAGTAGAGGTTTCTTGTGCCTAGGTTGAATGGGGGTAGGCTTGGCCTGATTTGAGAGATGCGAGTGCCCCATTGCGGATCGCTTTCCTTGGCGATTATTTGCCAAGGCTATGTGGAATCGCGACGTTCACCCATGATCTGTGCGAGTCAATCGCCTCCATTATCCCTGGTTCAGATTGCTTTGTTGGAGCGGTCAATGACCGCCCCGAGGGCTACGCCTATCCTCCACGCGTGAGCTTTGAGATCGTGGAGAAGGACCTCGGATCCTATCGGAAGGCGGCGGATTTCCTGAACTTCAACAACACTGAGGTGCTCTGCGTGCAGCATGAGTTCGGCATCTACGGAGGGGCTGCTGGCGCTCATCTACTTGCCCTGCTCAAGGAGGTTCGGATGCCGGTGGTGACGACTCTTCATACGATCCTTAGTAATCCCGATGATGCACAGCGCAGGGTGATGGATGCCTTGTTGTCGCGCAGTAGTCGTCTCGTCGTGATGTCCCGTAAAGGACGCGAGATCCTGAATGAAACCTACGGGGTCTCTGATGACAAAGTGGACATCATCCCGCACGGCATCCCTGATCTCGACTTTGTAGAATCGAAACTTTGCAAGGGGCAGTTTGGGGTGGAGGGCCGTCAGGTGCTGCTCACTTTTGGGCTGATCGGTCCAGGGAAGGGGATTGAGCATGCAATCGAGGCGCTTCCGGAGATTGTCCGCAGACATCCGAATGTCGTTTATCTGGTGCTTGGTGCAACGCATCCGCACCTCATGGCCAGCGAGGGGGAGCGCTATCGGTTGAGTCTGGAACGATTGGTTCAGGAACGGGGAGTGAAGGATCATGTAATCTTTTACAACCGGTTTGTCTCATCAGACGACCTGAAGGAGTTTGTGGGTGCGACAGATATTTACCTGACCCCCTATCTCAACGAGGCACAAGTCACGTCAGGCACTCTTTCCTACGTGATCGGAGCGGGAAAAGCTGTGGTCTCCACTCCCTATTGGCATGCACAGGAGTTGCTTGCAGGCGGGCGTGGTGTCCTGGTCCCGTTCCAAGATCCACGGGCCATTGCGGAGGGAGTTTGCGGATTGCTCGATGACCCCGCCAGCATGGAAAAGATCCGCAGGGACGCTTACGCCATGGGGCGTGAAATGATCTGGCCGACGATAGCCGAGCGCTACCTTCAAACGTTTGAAGAGGCCCGCTGCGATCGTCGCCAAGATCCGCAGGTGTCTGTTCCCTTTGATCGAAGAAGCACCCCTCGGACGGCCTTTGCAGGATGGACGCTTGCCAGTCGCCCCTTGGAACTACCACCCCTGAGACTCGACCATATCATCCGCATGAGCGACGGCACTGGAATCTTCCAGCACGCAATTTTCAATGTCCCCAACTTTCACGAAGGTTATTGCACTGATGACAATGCGCGGGCCTATATCCTCTGTAACCTGCTCGATGAGATCGGCACGCAGCCTCCTACGGAGAGCCTGGATGTCCAGTCCACCTGCTACCTTGCTTTTCTGGCTGCCGCCCTAGACCGGAAGAGTGGACTCTTCCGTAACTTTATGAGTCACGGTCGAGCGTGGCTTGAGGATGCCGGCAGTGAGGACAGCCATGGGCGTGCCCTATGGGGTCTGGGCTCAGGCGTCGGACGTTCGCGGAATGAGGGGCATCGAAGGCTCGCTGCACAGGTCTTCGAACTCGGTCTTGCCGCTGTCGAAAACTTCACTTCACCCAGGGCATGGAATTTCGCCCTCCTGGGGATTCACGAGTACCAGCGCCGTTTTCCAAATGAGGAAAAGACGAGTCGCCTGCGCGGAGTGCTTGTGGAAAAACTCATCAAACTCTGGGGAGAATATTCCACGGAGGACTGGCCCTGGTTTGAGGCGAGCCTCACCTATGACAATGCCCGCTTTTCCCAAGCGATGATTCTCAGCGGTGCCTCCATGCAGCATGAGGAGGCTCTCGCCATGGGACTTCGATCCCTTGGCTGGCTTGCTTCCATCCAGACAACAAGCCGCGGGTGCTTTCGTCCCATCGGTAGCAATGGATTCTACCAGCGGGATGGAGAGCGTGCGGAGTTTGATCAGCAGCCACTCGAAGCCCTTGCCATGGTTTCGGCCTCCTGCGAGGCATTCCGCGTAACCGGTGAGGTGCGCTGGACGTTGGAGGCGCGACGTTCCTTCGAGTGGTTTCTAGGACGCAATGACCTCGGTCTCCCTCTCTACGATTTCAGCACAGGTGGGTGCAGTGATGGACTCCATCACGACAGGGTGAGTGAAAATCAGGGGGCGGAATCCTCCCTGGCCTTCCATCTTGCGCTCGCGGAAATGAAAGCATCCGAGCATCTGGTGCCTGCCATGCTTCCACAACCCGTATCGGCCCAATGAATTCCATCAGCATCAGACGGCATGAGCTGGCACTCCTTCCGGAGAGTGGACGCGTCATCATTCGCCCCTTCATTCCTGCAGACCCCCAGCGGATCACCACCATTATCGGGCGTGCGCTTGCGCTGACTGAGGAGGAAGTCCGTCGCGAACTGGCATCCGTCCGGAGTGAGTTCGATTCCCGACACTTCGACATCGAGTCGCTGCTGGAGGGGCACTTTGGAAAGGTCAGCCATCATATCTTTACGCAACGGCCGCTGTCCCGTGAGCGCCAGTTGCTTATCGGGGCCCTCTTCTCGGGAGAGTACGCGCTCGAATCAGCCGCCATCTTCAACCCCTCCATTGTTCCCCATCCTGATCAAGGCGGAGTGCCGAAAGGTGGGCTTCGTTTTATTATGAGCCTCCGAGCGACGGGAGAGGGTCATATCTCCTCCATTGAGTTTCGATCAGGAATTATTCAGGGAGACGGTCGGGTCATGCTGGATCCGGTCTCTCGCTTCGTCACGGTCCCTGAGATCCTGCCGAATCCCAGCTACTACAAGAAGCGCTTTACCATCAAGCTAGCAGAGATGGGGTTCGGTGAATGGTATGATGGTGATATGAGACGTAAAAGCTACGCCTCCGCGGTGTTGGATCAACTCTCGGAAAACTTCACGCGGGATGATTTAATTAAAAGCGTAAATCAGGTCCGACATCAGACCCAGCCGTCGACTCGTGATCTCGATAGGACGCTCGAATGCGTCCAGTGGCTTGCAGATTCCAATTACGAACTGCGGTTTTCGGACAAGCTCGCGATGAGCGAACGGATCATCTTTCCGGTTTCGTCCAGCGAGTCCTCCGGCATTGAGGATGCTCGGTTCGTCCGTTTCGTCGAGGAGGATGGTTCGGTCATGTATTATGCCACGTACACGGCTTACAACGGTCGCTCCATTTTACCACAGCTCATCGAGACGAAGGATTTCCTGCACTTCCGCATCCTGACGCTGAACGGAAGTGCCGTGCAGAACAAGGGGATGGCACTATTCCCACGCCTTATCAATGGACGCTATGCCATGCTTTCTCGTCAGGACGACGAAAACCTCTTCCTTATGTTCTCGGACAGCCCTCATTACTGGAGCGATCCACAGGTAATCCTCCGACCCTCCGAGATGTGGGAGTCAGTGAAGATTGGGAATTGCGGATCGCCCATTGAGACGGAGGCTGGCTGGTTAGTCATTACCCATGGTGTGGGACCCATGAGGAAATACTGCATTGGGGCCGCCCTGCTTGACCTCCAGGATCCTACCAAGGTGATCGGCCGTCTTAGGGAGCCATTGCTCTCACCCGTCGGTGCGGAACGTGAAGGATATGTGCCCAATGTCGTCTACAGTTGCGGTTCGCTTCTCCATGGCCGCGAACTTATTCTTCCATTTGCCGTGAGTGATCGCGCCTCCGCCGTGGTCAGTGTTGCGCTTGATCCCTTGATCACTTCGCTGAAGTCGGGGTAGGGAAACGTTCCTTAGGGGCTCCCTAGACGCTGCTTGCATTCCCGACCAATGAGAATAGGGACTTGCACCTCCGGGGCGTAGCTCAGCTTGGTAGTGCGCTTAAATGGGGTTCAAAAAGTCGTGGGGTATAGAACCCGCCAGCCCGAGTCTCGGTTTTCTTTGAGGACTCCTTCGCTCTAAAGAGGTTCCAGAGGGATGGTGGGGTAGCTGGGTTTGGGCAGCGCGTATGATGCCTAAAGTTACCAGAATCGTTTTTCTAATGCTTGGTTGCCATGCTGGCACGCACCTTGTCCAACTGATCCTTCATAGAGCCCAGCTGCTCCTTCGTGGAAACTTCAATATCCGTATCAGTATTGCCAAGGGATCGAGGGAAGGACTCCTCCCCCCCTTCTCTTGAGGCCTTTTCCTGAAGAATCTTTTTATTGAAGACCATTTTTCCAGAATAGGAATTCAAATAGGGTGAGGCCCCTTCCTTCAAATCCCTGATCTGGGAGGGAGGCTTTTCCATACCAAAAATAAAAACCAGGCCGAAAACACCCAGGAGCGCGATCCCAGTGACTGAAAATACAAGCAAAAGCTGCCTTCTTTGTTTCCTGAGTGAGGCACTTCCAGTGACACGCTTTTGAAAATGATCTGCTGGGCCAATGAAATCATCACTGCTTTTGTAATAACTATGCCTGACTCTCTGAGTAGGTGCGAATGTCCTGTGCTTGTGGGGCTTGCCGGCAGGTTGACCTTCCAGACAAGGAGTTACCTCATGATTTTCAGATCTTTCCCGTACGGGCGTCTTGATTCTCAGAGCAATGGGAACGATCATTCCTTCTTGGCGTGTGAGGATCATCTAATAAACCGTAGATCCTGATCACTACTACTCAATAGATTCATCGTTACAATATAGTCTTAATTGAAAAGGAGCTTTGACTCTCCATGACCTGTTCAAACGGTATGCTGTCTCTGCCGATTATCAGTTTATGAAGATATCCCTAATCCACGGAGCCAGCGATTTGGTTGAGCTGGGAGAAGAATAGACTGAATCTTGAGGCTGTTTTCTAGGCACCTAAGGTAAAAAACGCAGCCTTGAGAGTACCCCCCGGTGCCTCAAGGCTGCGCTTTACCATCTCTAGATGATTTCAGAATTTTTAGCGGTGGTTCATTCAAGATCAATAGATTCATTGTTACAATTTGGTCAGAATTGAGGAAAGGGTTTGGATTGGCCCGTCGCACGTTATGAGAGGGTCTTTGTAACGTTTTCGACACAATAGCTTTTTTAAATCGTGACGCTCTTCAATCTAGCTATCGTGCGCGGAGATTTTCATTCGCATGGCTCTAAATCGATACTCCATAAGATTATTTTCTGCGATCCTTGCCTTAGTTTTATTGATCTCAACAACGCCGCACGTGTCAGCGCAGGGTGGAAACGACAGTTCAACCTACTTCTGGACCAACGGATCCGGCAACTTGAGCGTGATCGGGATCACCAACGGCTCGAGCCTCTCGTTCAACAACCCGGACTACACGGCATTGGTCACCAACAACGGACAGGTCACAGCCCTCTCTGGCATCTTCTTCAATGCTGGAGCGGGCACCAACACCCTCTCGGGATCCAATATCACGATCGGGGCCGACGGCATCGTCAACAATTCCTCAAATGTTCAGACGGTCTCCCTGAACCTGACAGAAACAACGGACACAACTTTCACGGCAGCCAGTGGCAACCTGGTCATCTCTGGATCCCTTAATACAGCTGGACATTACCTGACCCTTAACGGAGGCAGGGTCGTTGTGAGTGGCTCAATCACTAGCACTAACGACATGATTGTGGGTGACACAGCAAGAGAAGTCTCCTTGGTTGTGACCAATCCCGGATCGGTGAGTGTGGGGAATGTCTTTGTGGGTAATACGGCAACATCCTCGAGCAACTCGCTAATTGTGGGAACCGGCGGGACCCTGGCAGTTAGCGACACCTTCTATTTGGGGGCCGATTCCAACAGTAGTAATCAGTTCCTAGTCACCGGCGCAGGAGCGGCCACTCTCGGTAGCCTCAATGCCGGATTCTACGGCTCTACGAACAACACGGTTACTGTAAGCGGAACCGGTTCGCACCTCACCGTGACTGGAGATCTTCTGCTCACCAATGCTGCCAACCAGTTGATCGTGGCTGGACAGGGAACCCTCAATACCGGCACCGCCTACATCGGATCTACTGGTGGAAGTTCTGCCGGAGGCAACTCGGTCTCCCTAGGCGGTGCCAGATCGACATGGTCGCTTGGAAACAATGGACTCATCGTAGGAGATCAGTCAGACAACAACAACGTCACTATCTACAACAGTGCCAACCTGATCTCCGGATTTGCACTGATCGGAACCGATCTTTCAGGCATCGGTACTGCCGGATCGGGGAACGCGGTCCTTGTGACCAACGTAGCCACCTGGACCAACTCCGGCAACATCACCGTGGGTGACAGTGGTTCGGGCACTCTGACCATCGCCTCGAGTGGATCCGTCACGGCGAATGCGCTCTTCCTTGCCAATGCGTCGAATGCCACGGGCGTTCTCAACATAGGAACCTTTGGTGGGAATGATGCCGCCGGGACGCTCAACCTGAATGGAGCCAGTAAATCCATCACCTTTGGAAGCGGGTATGGTGCTATCAATTTCAACCAAAACAACTCGACCACCTTCTCCGCGAATATCTCCGGGGCGGGAGTGCTCAATCAGTTGGGAATGGGAACCACGATCCTGACCGGTTACAATGGTTACACAAAGGGCACCCTCATCACCAACGGAACGCTCCAAGTGGGTAACGGAGGAACCAATGGCACCCTGGGCTACGGAGCGGTCACCAACATCGCAACGCTCACCTTCAATCGGAGTGATTATACGGTTGTCGCGAACGATATTTCTGGAACTGGAGCAGTCACTCAGATTGGAGCCGGTACCTTGGCTATCGTCGGTAATAACAGTTACACTGGTGTGACGACGGTATCCGCTGGCGCCCTCTCAGTCGGTAATGGTGATACTGCCGGCAACCTCGGCTCCGGTGATGTGGTCATCAATACCAATGCCTCACTGATCCTGAATCGTAGCGATGCGCTGACACTGCAGAACGCGGTTTCCGGCAATGGTTCACTCGTGGTGCTTGGAGGATCCACAGCAACAATCCTGGGAAGCAACACCTACAAGGGCACCACCTTGGTCGATAACACCACCCTGCAGGTGGGCATCAACGGCACCAATGGAACTCTGGGCAGAGGCACGGTGCTTCTGACGAATTATGCCACACTGCTCTACAACCTCGCGGGCAACACCACCCTGACCAACGACGTCAGCGGACAGGGTTATCTAGAGATCCAGGGCAGCGGCACCACAACGCTTATCGGAAGTAACTCCTATAGCGAATATACTCAGATTGGAGTGAGATCGGCGCTCCAGGTTGGTGGAGGTGGCTCGAGCGGAACTCTCGGATCGAGTGATGTGTACAATAGTGGTGAGTTGATCTTCAACAGAAACAACCAGATCGTCGTATTCAACAACATCAGCGGCATCGGATACCTGACCCAGATCGGCAGCGGAAGCCTTGTTCTGAGCGGTAGCAACAGCTACTTGGGACAAACCATTCTGGATGGAGGTACCACAGTATTCGCCGGCAGTCTGAATAATAGTGGCATCATTATTGTTGGTGACACTGCAAGCAGCGCCTCGATGGTGATCACTAACGCCGGTTCGGTCAGTTCAGCAGACCTGTTCGTCGGTAACAATGATGGCGCCAACAACAACTCGGTCGTTGTCCGAACGAATGGCTCCCTTGACCTCTCTGGTGGAATCTATCTGGGCTATGGTCTCAACAGCGGAAGCAGGCTGACCGTTACCAATGGGGGCGCATCCTCCGCAGGATCACTCATCATCGGCTCCTACGGTGCTAGCAACAGCACCGCCACAGTTTCTGGAATCGGTGCAACCTTCTCGGTCACGGGGCAATTGCTGATCGGCAACGACGTCGGAACTGGTAATGCCCTGATTGTTTCCTCAGGCGGTCAGCTCACCAGTGGAAACTCCTTTGTCGGCGGAGCCGGTTCCAGCAACTCGGCAACTGTCACAGGCAACGGTTCACTCTGGAGACTGGGCACCAACGCCCTCTACGTTGGAGACAACTCCTCAAACAACAGGCTCACCATCTCGAGCAATGCAGTCTTGCTCTCAGGGTTTGCAGTGATCGGAAGCGATATTTCGGGAACCGGAACCGCAGGAAACGGGAACTCCGTCAATGTGCTCAACGGGGCGGCTTGGACCAACTCGGACAATATCACCATCGGTGACACAGGTGGCGGTAGTCTGACAATCGCCTCCGGAGCATCCGTCACCGCAAACGCACTCTTCCTTGCTAACACAGCAGGTTCCACAGGCATTCTTAACATCGGCTCCCTTGGGGGCAACGATGCCTCTGGTAATCTTAACCTTACTGGTAGCTACAACTCAGTCTCCTTCGGATTCGGCTCCGGCGCGGTTAACTTCAACCAGACCAACTCGACTATATTCTCGGCTAATATCTCTGGCGCCGGATCACTCAACCAACTTGGCATGGGAACAACGATACTTACCGGTAAAAACGGATATACTGTAGGCACCCTTATCACAAGTGGAACACTTCAGGTCGATGGAGGCGAAGCGCTAGGTTCAGGCGTTGTTACTAATAATGCCACACTAGCTTTTAGTGGAGCCAGCTATAATGTTCTGAACAATGAGATTACCGGTTCGGGAGCTTTCAATATCATTGGAAGCGGCACAGCGGTACTCACCGGCAACAACAACTACAGCGGTGTGACAACTATTTTCATTGGAGTGCTACAAGTCGGCAATAACGGTACTAATGGTACACTCGGAAGCGGCAATGTCGTCATTAATACCAACGCCTCGCTTAGCATCTACCGTGATGGTGATTACGATTTGATCAATGCAATCTCTGGTAGCGGATCACTTGTAGTGCGCGGATCGGGAACTAAGACTTTGCTCGGTAATAATTCCTTCATTGGTGATACATTTATCGATAATGCAACGCTGCAGGTTGGTAGAAACGGAACCAACAGCAAGATTGGTGCTGGCACCGTTTATCTAAGCAACTATGGTTCCCTTCTAATTAATGCAACGGGCAATTCCAGTCTTACTAACCTCATCACTGGCCAAGGTGACCTCAATATTCAGGGATTAGGTACAATAACTATTACGAACGATAATACCTACACCGAATACACCACGATCGGAACTAATTCGACACTCCAAGTTGGAAACGGCGGCACCTCCGGCTCGATCGGCAGTGGATTCGTGAACCTGGTTGCCAATAACTCCTCCATCGCCTTTAAGAAGAGCGATCTCACGGTGGTGGGCAACCAAGTCATCGGACTCGGCTCCCTGGTGCAGAGTGGCAACGGTACCTTGGTGCTGACCGGTAACAACAGCTACAGCGGTGGAACCGTGGTGAGTGCCGGCAAACTCCAACTCAACGGTGGCGGCACACTCGGTAGCGGCAGTGTTTTGATCGGCCAGGACAGGTCCCTTATCCTCAACCACAGCATTGCAACCACGCTGGACAACAACATTGGCGGTCTGGGTAACCTGAGCGTCACCGGCAGCAGCACAAGCACCCTGGGTGGCATCGGCAGCTACACGGGATATACCGCAATCTCGGGAGGCAACCTCTCGCTCGGCAGCGTAGGTTCCCTCACCGGCGGCGGTGCTATCACCGTGAGTAACGGTGGCACACTCCTCCTTGGGGCGGCCAACCAAGTCAGCACGAACTCAGCCCTGTCCCTTGGATCAACGGGAACCTCCGGAACACTCTCCATGGGCGGCAACGGAACGACCCGTGCCTCCACGCAGACGTTCAACACACTGACCCTCTCGGCCAACAGCTCGATCGACTTTGCGAACCTGAGCGGCCAGTCAGCCCTTTACTTTAGCAAGATCGGCGGCCTGTCGAACTACACCCTGAGCATCTTCAACTACAACGGCACCAACCTCCGGGGTACCACCTCAACGACCGGTGGAGTAGGTCAATACACGACTCTCTACGCCAAAGCCGGCGCCGGTCTCAGTGGATTCACAGATCCCGAGTTAAACAACATCAAGTTCTACAGCGGAAGCGACACGAACAGCCTCTTCCTCGGATCAGGTAGCTTCTCGAGCAATATCTCCAACGGGTTCAACCAGATCGTTCCTGTTCCTGAGCCCGGCGTGGTCCTTGCAGGACTCTTGCTCCTCGGTTGGATGATTTACACGGCCCGTCCTCGATTGGTTAAGGAGGCTCGCACCCTTCATATCACGCTTGGGAGTACTAAATACTCAATACGACTCAATGCCTGAAACAGTTCTAATCATTGAAGATGAGTCTGACGTGGTGGATCTCATCCGTTACAACCTCAAAAAAGCCAAGTTCCGCGTCCTGACAGCCCAGGACGGGGCGGAGGGTTTTTCTATGGCTGTAACGGATAGGCCGGATGCCGTGGTGCTCGATATCATGCTTCCCCGGCTGAACGGTTTTGAGGTCCTCAAAAAACTAAAGGCCGATTCCAGGAGCGAATCCATACCCATCCTTATCCTCAGTGCGAAAGGAGAGGCTGAAAGCCGTATCAAGGGGCTTCAGTTGGGAGCCGATGATTTTATGCCCAAGCCCTTTAGTCCGAAGGAACTGGTTCTCAGGATCCAAGCCCTGCTTCGCAGGAGCACGAAGACAGTGGAACCGGAAATCAGCAGAACTGGTCCCTTTGTGTTTGATCGCACCGCACTGAGTCTGACACTTGATGGAAAACGTTTGGATCTTACTGCGACTGAGTTCAAGTTGGTGTCGATGCTCGTTACAAAAGCAGGCTCCATCCTTTCCCGAGAGGAGCTTCTTCAGGAGGTATGGGGCTACAGCAGCATTGTGGACAGTCGCACCGTGGACACCCACATGAGGAGGCTCCGCGAAAAACTCGGCAGCCATGCCACCTGCATGGAGACAATTCGTGGGCAGGGATACAGATTTACCCCATAATTTCTCATTATGCTCCGTTAGGGAGTTCGACAGAACCCTCCACCTATGCACTCTTCGGCATCGGAGCGGTCGGATTGCTGATGGTTCTGCGTAGGAAGAAGGCTGCTTAAAACTTTCAGACTTTCTTAGAGGCCCCTTTCGCTCTGAAGAGGTTCCAGAGGGATGGTGGGGTAGCTGGGTTGGGGAATGAGCGCGAAGCGTTGACTGCATAGGACGGCTTAGGATTTTGGAGCCCCCCAGAGCTCCTTTCCCCTAGGATAAATCTTTTGTTGGTAGATAGATCCTTACCGATGATCATACTGGAGTGATGAAAACAGCCCCCTCATTCCTGTTGGTTCTCCTCATACCCACCCTTCTCTGCGCTCAAGTCCAGTCCACCAATCCCACCACCAACCCTGTTCCCCCCAACGTTCTTCCAACTGATGGCCGTGGAAACCCCAAAGTTGCTCATCTAGGGCAATCCGTTGACCAGATGGTCTACGAGTTCATGGAGGAGCAGCAGATTCCGGGCCTGACGCTGGCGATCGTGCAGGCGCCCTATATTACGAGGGTTGTGGGCTACGGACTCTCGGATATCGGGCAGCAACGCCTAGCCTCCACCAAGACCGTTTGGAATGTCGGGCCGATGTCCCAGGGGTATGCCGCCGTGGCTATCGTGCAACTCTTCGAGCGGGGTAAGATCGACCTCAAGGACAAGGCCTCCAAGTATCTTCCCGATCTCCCCTCAACATGGAATGGGATCACAATCCTCCAACTCCTGCAGCACGCGAGCGGGATCCCGGATTACCGCAGCCAGAGCGGCTACGACGCCTCAAAAAACCAGTCCTCCGGGGATCTCATCACAATGGTGAAGGACATCCCCCTCGCCTTTGCACCGGGCACGGATGTTGCCCGGAGCGCCACGAACTTTCTGCTGCTTGCCCTCATCGTGGAAAAAGTCTCTGGGGGTTCCTACCACGACTTCGTCAGCAAGAACCAAATCGATGCCCTAGGCCTCAAGAACACGTTTTTTGCGGAGGATATCAGCAAACTCAAAGAGGAGAACGTGGCCGCGACCAGTAACAAGCACAAAGACTTCCTGAAAGTCAGGGAATTCATAGACCCTGCGGAGCATGCCTTGGGATATTCTGCAGACCTTGCGCCCGTACCTCCCAGCGCCACGCCACCCAAAGGATTCGGTGACATCTGGGCATCCGCCGAGGACATCAGCCTCTGGGACATCGGCCTAGCGGGATCGCTTCTCATTACCAAACCGGAGAACCGAGCGCTCATTTACCATCCGACCACGTTGGGTAACGGCAAGGTGGCTCCCTGCATGGCCGGATGGCAGTTCTATCACCACAAGGGGTTGATGGACATCAAGGGGACTGCCCCGGGTTTTTCCTCCTTTCTGAGCCGATTCACCGATCCTTCGGAACTCGTCTGCGTGACGTTGCTGGCCAACAAGGAGGGTGTGGACTTCTCCAACCTTGGACGCCGCATTGCGTCAGCCTTCGGAAGTTCGCTGCAGTCGGGGGGAGACGACCGTCGACTCTTCTTGAGGGAAAGCACTTTCAGCGTCGACGAAACCATGACCCGTATCGAGGCCGAGTTGAACAAGAGGAGCATTCCCGTCTTTGCAAAGTTCGACCATGCAAAGAATGCCAAGGAAGTGAATCTGGAGTTACGGCCGACCCGGGTCATTGCTTTTGGATCCCCCTCCATCGGGACGGGATTGATGCAAGCCGACCAAAGCATCGCTGTCGAATTGCCGCTGAGGATTTCCGTCTGGGAGGATGCCAAGGGGAGCGTCTGGGTGGCCTTCCCTCAGATGAACAAACTGGCGGCTTCCTACGGACAGGGGGCGAATCCCGTTGCACTTAAGATGCAGTCACTTCTGGAGGAGATTGTGGCCAAGGCGTGCTCGGCATATTGAAGTCATAAAATCGGGGGTGTGGCGCGAGCCTGCGCGCTCTACTTGCTTCCCGAGTTTTTTAACCAAGCGCTTCGTTGATTCCAGCCACAACTTCTTCCATCTCTTCCGCGCGCAACCCGGGGAAGATGGGGAGAGCCAGCGACTCCTTGGCCGCCTTTTCCGATTCCGGGAAATCTCCAGCCTTATGATCGAGGTAGGCAAAGCACTCCTGCAGGTGGAGCGGTGTACATAGGCATCTACTACCACGTCTGAATTATCTGGCAAGAATGTGGCAATCCTTTTTCGCGGTCGATTCGGTCAACTCGGTCAGGCGGTCATCCCCAAAAACTCATCTTTAAGGGCAATCTTCGTCCAACCACGGGTGACTTTTTCACCTGAAGGGAGGTCATGGCGAAGCCTCACTCCGAATTTTCTGTCGAACTCGGCGTTGATCTCTTTCTGGAACTCGACCTGGGGTAATGGCATCGCATTGCGCAGCCTGCAGTAGCGGGTATACACACCGAACGCCTCCCTCAGAGCCAATGATCGGCCTTCGGCCATAGTGACTGCCTCTTCGGCGAATCGTTTGCAACTTTCCTTGGGTGAAAATATCTCCACGTTTCCAGAACCAACCCGCCTATGCTTTTCCCAATACCCCGGATCCACTTCCAAGATGACCTGAGCCGCACCGACCACTTTCTTGGCATGATCCCGGAGACCAAGAATCAGGTTGCGTGTTGAGGCCGGCTCTTCTTCAGCGGCCTTACCCACGATGATCTTGTGCAGAAATTCCACTCGTTCTCTCTTGGTGGGAGTGAAAGCGCCAACCGCGTAGTCGTAAAACCACCAGCCAGAATCGAAGACCAGCGAGAAAGGTAGGTCGCCGAGAGATGCCGCCAACATCTCAATGTTGGGGGTGCCATTCCCGAGGATAGGGGGTCCGTACAACCCTAAGGCACGGGGTGAGTTCATCTCCCACCACCTCATCTTCCTCCACCTTTCTTCTGATCCGAGAAAAACGCTTGAAATAGCTTCTCACCACTCATTGGGATCTCGGCACCGAAAGCACGTAAAGCGCCCAGCAATGCTTCATGTTGCTCGTGTTCTGCCTTGAGCAGTGCCTCTTCAGCTTGCTTGCGTTCCCAAGCGTTACCTGGCGGGGTGTATCCTATAGAGAATTGGTCGAATATCATGCTATGAGTCTAACTATAATAATTAGTTATATCAAGCATATTAGTTATAGTTTATTAGGTTTAAAAGGTTTATCAGTAGTTATTTCCATCACGGGAATGCCATTTATAGCGTATCGCATGATAGAAAGTTACCTGATAAACCTTAGAAACCTTACATACCTAACTTATTCTAGTGATCAACGAACTGGGTCTCCCCCCTGATGGACCCGGGGGAGGAGTCACCAATTGGATCTTGTGCTTGTAGTCTGCTAGCAATCGGGTGATCTCCTCGTTAGTGAAACCGTGATTGTTTTTCAGAGTGGAAACTTTGACCGAACCACCAACACCAGCGCAGTGTTTGATTAATTTTTCCAACCGCGCAAGCCCACGCCCTTCCCTCAGGGGGGCAGTGAGATTCACGAACTGCCAGTAGCTATACTTGGCAATGGCAATGCCACGTTCGGCGTGATCGGGTTGAAGGATTGTTGGTGTCTCATCCCTGCTATACGCATCGGCAACACATTGACCAAGAGCCACTCTGATTGCGATTTCACGGGCGCGACCAAGATCCCCGCTAATCTCCCGATAAGACCCGTTGCGATAAGTCACCATGATGTTGTGGAATTCTCGGAAAATCTCCCTGGCGTCTGGATGACACGCGATTGCGATCATGTTCTGATCGCGGCGCCTCAGAATCCCCCTGATGAGTGAATCCCAGCGGGTGGTAAGTTCATGGGGGATGGATCGTTCAAGACCATCGTCGAATGGCACTACGTTTTGGGGGCTTGTCGCGTAGAGAAAACGGGCTGCTAGTCCACGTTCGACAGCTTGCTCGTTGGATAGCAACTCCTTCATGAGCACAGGCTGCACAAACCAGAGGGTTGAAATGCAGGGCATCTCCAGATGGTTGTTTCCTCGACCGACTCGTGATTCCGAAAACGATTCCCCGCTGAATCCTGAAAGCATCAAATCTAGGTCCGTTCCTCCATCGCTCGTGTAGCGACCAAGAGCAACTTTGACGGCATCACCGGCCTCTGGGCTGAAGAGCAAGAGTTGCTCATCGTTTCGTGCCAATGACTCCACCAATGACGCCCCGGTTGCACTTCCCGAGAAGAGTGCAGGGGTACTTTTGAGATGACGCTCGATCATTTCAAACTCCCGCTGAAGCTGTATCAGTGTCTCCGGCTGTGGTGGTTCATCCTTGGCCTTATACATGGCCTCCATCTGATTTTTTATCTGTCGATGGCGCACTTTCAAACTGGGCAGTGTGTTGTCTCGGTAATTCTTGAGGAGCTCGCTGTTTGCGTTGATCAGGGGTTGCATCAGCGCAGTTGCGACAGTGCCCTTACCGCCCGATCGCTCAACTCCAATCAACGTGTAGGTGTTACCG
>Ga0209085_1000589_pt1 | contig 26226 bp, 47 predicted proteins | sample C_131016_EF_Meta_FD_187310 | JGI IMG/M metagenome (GOLD analysis project Ga0209085, IMG submission 187310) | Freshwater microbial communities from Lake Croche, Canada to study carbon cycling - C_131016_EF_MetaG (SPAdes) (version 2) | ecosystem: Environmental > Aquatic > Freshwater > Lake...
ATCTAGAATCAGATCATTATACGAATCCATTATCAACGTAGGATCAGGATTCATTATCTCAACGATCTCCCAAATCCTCCTGTTCCCCCTATTCAATATCAACATAACACTAACAGACAATATCATTATAGGATTAGTATTTACAACCATCAGCATTGTAAGAAGTTATATTATCAGAAGGATATTCAATCAATATGAGTCCTAATAAACGAAAAGAATTACTTGAACAGTATATGAAGATGCTCGATAAAGAGTTGATTCTATTTTATGCGTATATTATAATCCTTCTTGTGATAGGGGCAATGATTATATTATGAATAACGAGAAGTGGGAGTATCAAGTAGAACAAGTAAATGGTCTGGGATGGGTTACTGTAAGCCAATCTACTAATGATACCGAACAAGTAGCTATTCTAAGACTTAATCAAATGGAACGTCTGTATAAGACACAAGGTAAGAGAGTACGAGCACGCGTTAATGGCTCATTGTATGATATTCGATGACTTAACATATGTCTAAATTGTTTCGCCAAAGAGAATATGTATGAATGCGAGAAGGGGGATCGCGACGCATAGCGCGTGTCTGATAAGGTCTCTCCCATATTATCTCTGCGTTTCTCTCTCTCCTGTTCTATGCTAAAACTCTATGCGCTCCGCTATGCAACAGGTAAATAAAAAGAGTCCATAAACCGCTATGCTCACGGCTATGGACTCTCTATATGAGTAACTCTATGCAACGCTATGCAGTAGCGAAAGCAAACTGCTATGCGATCCTTCTATAAAGCCGCTATGCTATACAGCTAAGGCTTATCTAGAAATAAAATCTATGTAATGCTATGCGCTACTATGTACAGCAAATGACTTGCAGCATTATACTTTCGCAAATCACTAGCGCAAACAGATACAGCTAGTCATTAGCGCATTCAGCTTTCGCGCACATAATCTTCCATTATGCCTGATCTCTGAAATTAAATCAACTCAGATCAGTAGCGCAATTTGTTTGCGGTGCTAGGGCTGTGGGCCACCCGTCCCGTCCATCCCAGGCGTGCCTTTCGAATCATTAAAGACATTGTACTGGGGCGCGGAAATTAAAACAACTGTAGGGGGTAGCGAAAGTGTCTGAGGCTAACGCCCACCCTCGCCGTCCATCCCGAGCGCGGCTCATCGAATCAGTAAGATCATTGTACGCGTTTCCGGAAAAAAAGACCAGCACTTTTGGGGCGAGAAAGTTGTTGACTTTTTTTCCGGGCTCATGCATAATAGACGTACATTAAGAGAGAGGAGTAGGAAATGAGCAATCAACGTGAAATGCGTGAAATGGTTCTCGAAAGCCAATTGAGCATCCTGGATAAAGCAATCGTTGCATTGTGTCGCACGATCGATGAACTGGATGAAGCTGATCGCTTTCCGGATCTGGATACGAAAGAAGCTATCGCTAAACTCGAAGACGTTCGTCAGGATCTGGAAGATCAGCTGATGGGTATCGAAGAAGAGTTGAACGAAATCGAAGATAGCTTTTGAACGACGTCGCTTGACTTTATTTCGGATGCCAGCGATGATGAACGAACTATGACGAGAGGAGAGAGCAATGATTGACTGTGGACAGTATGATGCGATGCGAGACCGTCCTGTGAATAGCAATGATGATGTGTTTATTAGGTTTGAAGAACGATTGAAGAAACTGAGAGAGGAGAGAGAAATGATCTACACGGAATCAATGATTGACCACATGATGGGTCTCGATGCATCGAGTATCGAAAAGGGCTTTCGCAATGCAGAGTACTTCGATATCAAAATTAAGTCAAGCAAGTTCGTTGGTCTGAATAGCGATGGCCATTTCGTATATAAGTGCGAGTTCTCAGAAGGAATGAAGCAAAACGTTTTCGCTACTCTTAACGAGAACTCGAAGCTGATGTGTGAGTTTTGAGCTTGACTTTATTTTCGCGTCAGGATATAATGAATCATCATGAGAGAGAGGAGAGAGAAATGAGCAATCAACGTGAGATGGTTCTTGACAGCCAGATGGATGTTCTGGATAGCGCAATCATCGCCATCGGTCGTGCGATTCAAGAACTGGATAGCGGTGATCGCTGGTGCGATTTGGATACCAATGATGTGATCTTGAAGCTTGAAGCGATTCGTCAAGAACTGACAGCTCAGTACATGCTTATCGAAGACGAATTGCGTCAAATCGAGGCTTGACTTTATTTTCGCGTCAGGATATAATGAATCAACATTGAGAGAGAGAGGAGTGAATATGCTGAAATATACTTTTGCTGCTAGCGTTAGCAAGGAATTTATTGAAGATGAGTTGGGCTATGAATTTGATGTATATGATGGCGAAGGCGTTTATAGCATTAAAAGTGATGAAGGTGTGATTGAAAAGGTTGCTAGCGGTAATAGTCTGCTGGTTAAAGAAGATGAAGATATTATTGCTGAGCAGTTGAGCAAGGGTATTGCGCTGAGCGATAAAGATAAAGAGTTTTGTTTTGGAATGGAAATGGAAGATTGTTTTGGAATAATGATGTATGTGGAGAATTATGAAGAAGAAGTTGCTGTAGATTATTATTATGTGAAGTAAGTAGAGCAAGCCCCTGGCGGGATTGGGGGCTTGACTTTATTTTCGCGTCAGGATATAATGAATCATCATGAGAGAGAGGAGAGTATGATGACGGAACTGAAACAAATCACGCTGATGCTTAACGCCGACGAGGCTGAGTTCTTGGCGCAGGCGTTGGAGATTCACGCAGACAAGTACGCAGGCAGAATCTCGTTTGTTGAGGAGCTCGATCGCTATGTGCGTTCGACTCTGCAGACGAAGTTCGATCCGGCTTTCGCGGAGGACGTAGAATGACTGAGCAACAAATTGAGCTGATCGTTGAGAAGTGGTTCGACCGCATCGACCGTCAGTATATGGGCAACGAGTTATCCTATCAAGACTACATGGCAGAGGTCGAGGCCGTGCGCCTCTGGGCTGATGCAAAGTATGCTGAGATGACGGTGTTGCATTAATTTCCTCAGGAAGCTACAATGAAGTACATTGTGAGAGAGGAGAAAGACGATGTATGATGCAGATGGATGGGATAGCTACGCCGCGTACGCTCATGAGCAGATGCTCGAGCTGATGTTCAAGGAGTCGGATGACTGTATTGAGTTTGTCAACAAGTGGATCCAGGATCAGCTGGCCACTGCAGTTCCTACGGAAGTGTTTCAGGAGATTGAGCAATGAGTGCAATGAGTGATCTGGATATCGTCAAGCAAGAGGTCTTCGAGTTCTTGGATGATCTGCGGATTAGCGGTATCACCAACATGTATGGTGCTGCACCGTACATCGTCGAGGAGTTTGGCGTGAACAAGGCTGAGGCGCGCGTCCTGTTGAGTGCATGGATGCAGACGTTCAGCGAGCGTCACGCAGCGTAAGAACCGACCAGGTGGTGTACGGCTGCCAAAGCCACCGGGTGACTATGAGCAGGGTCGAGCCTGGGACATGACCCAAAAACAGGCAACGATTTTCCCCCGGTGGCCTCGGCTCCTCTCTCACTCTCCGCAGAGGCCACCACCCAACCTGTCGCCCGTGTGCGACCCCGGACCAGTAACCGGGATCTTTTCTGGTTGCGTTTATTTCCTGAAGACGTCATAATGAAGTACATTGTGAGAGAGGAGTGAAAGAAATGCAAGCAACCTACACCTTCGACGAAAACATCGTCAGCGATCTGCACAAGGATGCATACGGCTTCCGTCCGAGCCAGTCGTTCTGGGAGTACTGGACCGGAGCCGACGACGACCGCAAGCAGCGGATCTGGGACGACCTGCTGGATGCCCTGGATCGCGAGATGGAGTACCAGCGTCAGCGTGAAGCTGAGGCCGTGGAGGATTTCGATGAGATGCTCGATCGACTGTACCGGGCCGGTGCGAAGGACTTCGCGATGGCGATCAAGTGGGCACATGATGCGCACGAGACGAACGGTGACGATGAGTACCTGGAGTACACACTCGGTCTGCCGTTCAACCACATCCGCAAAGCACGCGAGGCCACGAAGTAGTGGCCTTTTTTTCGTGTGGCGCCGATAATGAATCATCAAGAGAGAGAAAGAGGAGTAGGGAAATGAAAGAACTGATCTTTGTTGCATTCTGCGTTATGGGTGGTTACGGTCTGCATGACATGGTTATCACTTTGAGCAAGCTGGCTCACTAAGGAGAGAGAGAAATGAGTCTAGAATGGGAATTGAGCTGTTACGGTGTTGCTGAGAAGCATCTAGAAGAGACCTTCAAGTCGTCGTACGTGCAGATGATCGGTATCGACATGTACGTGGCAGGCATCATGAGTGACTGTCAGGAGATCCTGGAGCACTCGGACGACAAGGAGGCTGTCCGTCAGCTCCTGAATCAGGCGAAGTACTATCTGAGCCGTCGTTATGATGATCAGCGCCAGGCTGCTGATGAAGACTTCCGGAAGACGAGGGCTGCATGATGGAGTACAGTGTCGAGTTATATGAGGACCCGGACCAGTGGTCCTTCTGGGAGGTGATCCAATGGGGCAATCCAGATCTCCGAGCCCCTGGAGAGCGACCCACGAAGACCGGCAAGATCATCCACCGTGTCCGTGGCAATGACTGGGTATCTGAAATGGCTGCTCGTGAGTGGCTACACAATTACAAAAAGGAGAATGGAATTGAATAATGGTGACAAGTACGTGGGCTATGCTCTCTGGTTCGTGGCAGGCTTCTTGTTCGGCTACATCGTGTTAGGGCCATTCGTATGATCTACTTACAGTACGTAGTGACACTAGTATGTGCACTGCTGGTGCCGGTGTTCGTAGTACGAGGTGACACATACCATGCCGTCATCTTCTCCATCATGGCCGGCGTCAACCTGGTCATGATACTGGACCGCCGCACATGAGGCACTATTGTACACTGTTGCTGGTTTTAGCTCTAGCCGGGTGTGCTGCATGTGTAGGCCCAGATAGCCAGCCGTGCAAGGTGGTGGTGCATCGCTTTTAGGTGGCTGACGCAAAAACCAAAAAGAAAGAACTTGCAATTTTGCAAAAGCGTGGTACAAAAAAAGTTAGTAGTGGTGCAGCTTTAACTGTATCTGTTTTAGCGCGATCTCTCCCTCCCTGTTTTGCGCCCCGTATTGATCTCTCTTCTCTCTATATCCCCCAGTACAAAAATAGTGCGTCACTTTGAGATTTTTTACTCAAGGAAAATTTTCCGCGCGGAAATCGGGTCTAAAACAAACTCGCAAAACGTTGATAATATTTCTCATTCAAGTATACAATACACCGTATGACAATTAAGCGTATCACAAAGACCTGTAAGATCTCTACTACAAAGAGATCAGGCACAAGGACTTACACTAAGAGTCAATCCGGATCTTGGAGTATCACTGGATGGTCTGGAAAGGCTCCTAGGAAGAGGAAAGTTAAGTAGGAGAAATTTTTTGGTTTTTACGGCCGTGGATAAGAGATGAAAGGAATAGAATGAATTACGAATTTGTAGAATTGCCGACGGATAGCCTTGAGTATGAGATTTTGTATGAGGCGGCTAAGGCTATCAAGGACGTCCCCGGGCTGACGTGTGAGCTTGGTGTCCGGCGTGGCGGTGGGTCGCGTCTTATTATTGAAGGACTGATGGATAATTCTGATCATGGACGCACGCATATCTGTGTTGATCCATATGGTAATATTGATTATCCTGAGGGAGATGATGGTCGAGTCATTAAGTGTGACTACACTAACCAGATGCGGAATGACTGCCTCAAGAACATCTATGCCTACATTCGTCACAAGCCTATCGGCGTCCTCTTTTATGTGATGGAAGATACTGAGTTCTTCAAGCGGTTTGCTGATGGTGTTCCCGTCTATAATGAACACAAGCAAATCGTCAACACCTATGCGCTAGTGCACTTCGATGGACCCCACACCCGGGATATTCTCTATCCTGAAATCGACTTCTTCCAGGAGCGGTCGGTCCCCGGCTCGCTGTGGGTGTTCGATGATGTCGAGTTGTATGACCATGACAGTGTCGAGAAGTACGTCCTTGAACGAGGATGGGAGCTGGTCAAGAAAGGCCAACGTAAAGCCAGCTACGTCAAGAAGTGAAATCCTAGCTAGAGAAGATAACGCCGCGTTTGATCGCGGCGTTTCTATGTCTGATAAATATAGTAGCAACAGCAAACTGGCTTGAGCAGCTATAAATTATAAATACCTTTACGGATAAGTCTACGGAAAACTCCGATAAAGGAAAAACATGCCATTAGATGATTTAACTATGTCTAGCCCAGAACCGGGCAAGAAGCAGCGTTCTGCTTCTAAAAATTCTAAGAAAAAATTCAAAGATGAGATCGTTATCAACCCAGTCCTGGGTGATAAAGAAGATAAATTGATGGGAGAGAGTAATGTTCTTAATTCTCTCTTCAAAAAATCAATAAATCACAACATTCCCCTGTCAGCCATCACTGAAGTCTATCAGAGAGGACTTGTCGAGTATTGTCTTCTTAAGCCAGAAAACAAAACAGCACAGCAATATGCGTTTGACCGTGTTAATTCCTTCATTAACAACGGCGCTGCTGCAAGAATCGACAGCGATATTGCTGAAAATCTCAGAGATTGGTTCAAAGATAAGTGGGTCAGAATGGACACACAAGGTAATATTAAAGGACCATGCGCAAGAGAAGAGGGTGAAGGTAAACCAAAGTGTCTTCCTTCAGATAAAGCTCACTCGATGGATAAAAAAGACAGGGCAAGTGCTGCAATTCGTAAAAGAAGAGAAGACCCTAACCCAGAAAGAACGGGTTCGGCTATTAACGTACGAACTGAAGAGAAAGACGCCTGCTACAATAAGGTCAAATCAAGATATAACATATGGCCAAGTGCATATGCATCAGGCGCATTATCAAAATGCAGAAAAGTAGGTGCTAAAAACTGGGGCAACAAGACAGAAGAATATCAAAGCAATGAAAATTTTATTAATACTAGCATGGGCACGGTAACTAACATGGATATTAACCAAAAATTCAAAGAATTGTTCGAAGGTTCAGGTCCAAAAGAAAAGCAAAAGACACCTTACCGCGATATCAACAGTCCAGAGTATAAAAAAGCTGTAGAGAAGCATAAGAATGCTATGGACTCTGAGCAAAAAGCTAGCAAGGGTAAAGAACTCTTGAAGAGATTGATGAAAAAAGAAGAATTTGAACAGGTTGATGAAATTTCCTCTGCTACTAAGATGAGATACGTTGCCAAAGCTGCTGCATCTACTCATGAGCCAAAAGAAGGTGAATCTCAATCAGAATATCTTGGCAGAATGAGCAAGAGAATGTCAGGAATTAAAACAGCTCTTAAAAAAACTAATCCATCAGAGCGTTTTCAAAAAGAATCGGTTCAGATTCCTGATAAAACAGTAAGACATCTTAGAAAAATCACTAAGCAGCTTGATAAGTCTGTAAGGACCCATCATAAACAGAGTCAAGCACTAAAAAAATTAGTTGATGCTGATATGCCAGATGTAAAAGAAAATAAGAACTGCGGCTGTGGTCAGACACCTTGTAAGACATATGGCAAGTAAAATGATATCTTTTAAGCTATTTGTCGAGAATTTTATGGATGGAAGAAATCCGCAAGATAAAGGCGATATGTCTAGACACGGCTTAAAAGGTAAAAGTATTTCACAGCTTAAGAAAATTAGATCTTCAAAAACTGCTTCAGCTAGAACCAAACAGCTTGCTCATTGGTTCATTAACATGCATAAGAGATAAAATGCTATCATTTAAAGAATATATTAATTTAGAAGAAGCTGAATATAAGGGTAGAAAGGTTACCTTAGGTAAGCCTTTCTTAACTCCTGACGGCCCTAAAAAGCGTTCAGTCTATGTTCGCAATGAAAACGGTAACATTGTTAAGGTAAACTTCGGTGATCCTAACATGAGAATCAAGAAGAACATTCCTGCAAGACGCAGAAGCTTTAGAGCTAGACACCATTGTGCAACTCCTGGTCCAAAGACTAAGGCAAACTATTGGAGCTGTAGAGCATGGTAAAGACTTTTAATTCGTTTCTCTTCGAAGAAGCTACAGGTTGCCCGCTACCAACTCACGATCTAGGTCTGAATCTTAAAAATAGACAGACTGCTATTGATAAGTATGGGTATGGTCCTATGAATCCCATGGAGCCTTCGAAAGAGTTCTGGGAAGCTAAGGCCAAGATGTGGCGTGTTACTCCTGAATATGCTAAGACAGCAAGATGTGGAAATTGCGCTGCATTTAATATTACAGATAAAATGAGAGATTGTATTGTATCTGGTCGCAGCGACTCTGGAGATACAAAAGAAGTAGATAATTTCGATGCAACAGTAGAGAAAGCAGATTTAGGCTATTGTAATATTTTACACTTTAAGTGTGCTGGTACAAGAACCTGTGATGCATGGTTAACTAACGGACCTTTAGATAACAAGGATGTATGATGGAAGAACTTATTAATTTAATGAACAAGTTGTTAGCAGATACATTTACATTGTATCTGAAGGCACACTATTATCACTGGAATGTTGAAGGCAGTAACTTCCCTCAGTATCACGAGTTTCTTGGAGATCTTTATCAAGAAATTTTTGAATCAGTAGATACTATGGCTGAGCATATCAGAGCTTTAAACTCGTATGCACCAGGCACGCTTGCAAGATTTAAAGAACTTACTTCAATTACAGAAACTATCACAGTACCTCATGCTCGTGAGATGATGCAAGATTTATATACACAAAACAGCAATTATATTGCTACATTAATGGTAGTTTATAATGCTGCTGACAGATACAATGAATTAGGTCTTTCCAATTTCATCCAAGACAGAATGATTGCTCACAAGAAGCACCAATGGATGCTCCGTTCAATTCTCAAGGTAGAAAATGAATAAGTTCAGATCCCTAGAAACTATTATTAGAAGTGTTGTTGCTGGAAAGGAAACCAGCAGAGGGTATACATGTCTAGAAAATGCTATTAGACGAGTTGTATCTGAGCAACGCTCTAAAATAGAAAACGATCAAGGCGATCAGATTGCTGCCGGGTCATATAAGACTAAGAATTTTGAAATGGGTGGAATGCCTGCACAGGGCCTATACACAAGCCTTCCAAAGACTGTTAATCCTGATGATGCTGAGAAATGTGCAATTCTTCAGGATCAGTTATTTGCACTTCAAAAGCAAGTAGTTGCAAAAGAAAGAGCTACTCCAGAAGACGTAGCGGATGCAGATCAACTTGTTAAAAGAATAATGCTTTTTGCTAAGAAGATGAATCTAGAAAAAGAGCACTCATACGTTAATAAGTCGTTTAATGATATTAAACAGTATGAGACGACAGCCGGTGATATTATCGCAGGTAAGACTCAAAATAGCGAAATTGAAAGAAGATTCACATCACCACCACGCACAAAGACAAAAGAACGCGATACAGACCTCGATAATACAAAGTTTTTACTTTCCCGTAATTTAAAAGCGCAACGTAAATTAAAAATTATAGACAACGACTAGGAGAAAAAAATGTCTGATTTTAAGAAGGTATCATCCTCTTTTTTAGATGCCATTAATAAAGTGGTAGGTGACGATAGAAAGAAATTCTTTGAAGAGCAAAAAGAACATGAGAAACTAGTGGCTGAAAAAATGCTTTCACCTAAGCAAAAGAAGATTGCTAAAGTAGCTGGTGACCCAAATAAGATTGATGCTGCTGATTTTGCTGCTCTTCGTTCAGGTAAGAAGATGAATAGTGAAGGATATAATGCCAAGAGAGAGCATGAGCTAAACATGGATGCAGCTCAAAGACATATGGATCGCAGAGCAGCTGAAGGCGAAGACATGACTGGTGCTAAAATTCATCCTAAGACATATGAAATTATTATGCCTAAGAGCAATACTAAGAAAATGGCTAAGGAAGAAGTCGAACTAGATGAAGGGGTACGTAGTTGGCTTGTTGGTAAAGTAGCAAAACACGGTGGTATGATACCAAGAGAAGTTGCTAACGTTATAGTATCCAATTTGCACAAATCCGCACCAGAAACACTGAGAAAGCATCCTAATTATAATCGCATGACTAAGGAATTGCATCAGCATATTTCTGGCGCAAAAGATGCTGAAGAAGCCGTTCGTCGTTCTACAGACAAGAATTATCTTAGAAGTTTAGAAAAAAAACATATATCTGACATTACCGAAGAAATTGAGCATCTGGACGAACTCACCGTAGATTTACTTAAAAGAGCTCGTGATAAAGCAGAAAGAATTTCTGGCGATTCACTTGGTAAAAATCCAATAAAGATGAAAGCATATCAGCGCCAAGCAGACACATTTACTGATGCACTTCACAAGAAATATAAGGCACAACTATCATCTGGTAAAAGAAAGTATGTTGAAGAAAACGAACATATTGATGAAACTTTAGGTGCAACTTTAAGAAAATATGTTCCTGGCTTAGGAAAAGAAGAATTAAAAAAAAGATACTTGGATGCTGATACTCGCACTAGATATACTTTAGGTAAAGCTCCTGAAAATCATACTGATGCAGATAAAAAAGAATTGGAAATGCATGCAAAGAAACTCAGGAGATATGGTAAGTTAGTGGACAAACACATCGGTGAAGCATACGATGAAGAAGTAGAGCAAGTTCAGGAAGGAGACCCTTCGTACTACAAAGGAAAGAGCACCACTGGTAATGCTTTACCACCACCAGGTTCTTTTGCAGACAGAAAGCGAACTGGCAATACTTTTTTGAAGGGATTCAAGTCCAATCCGCAGCCAATCAAGCCCTACGTAGCCCCTAAAAGCAAAAATGAAGAAGTAGAGCAGATCGATGAACTGAGTCCTAATACAATGCACAATTTTAAGGCGGGGAGGCGTGAAAAACAACGCGATTTTAAGCTCGATCCGCATATGAGTGCAGGCGAATATGATGACAGGAGTAAAAAAGTTGTACAGGGCCTTAAACTAGCCAATAGAAGACTGAAGGCTCAAGGGCAGTCCACAAAGACCCCGGATTACTTGCGTAGCATGCGTAGCGAAGCTACAGACACACCAGGAAACGGGCGCGAGCATCAATGCGCGATTCATGTAAAGAATGAACAATTTGGCGAAGGTAGAACTCTAACTACTAACATGCCGAGCCAGATGAATATGGCAATATCGCTTGGTATGATGTTATGTTCGAACATGGTATCGAAAGAGTCGACTCTGATGAACTAGAAATTCTTGTTTCAGAGGCTCATGTTCACTCGACTAAGAAGTCGATGAAGGAAAGCACCATTAAATCTCTTAGAGATATCACCGAAGGTCGTGGCCGCCCACGTAAGAATCCAGATGATCCTAAGTGGAAGAAGATGGAAGCTAAGCCTGCTGCCTCATCAGATGATGATGAAGAAGACAGCGGCCCGGCAAGACCAGGTTCACCTCATCTTGCTACAGAACCGGATAAGCACATTTCAGTTCAACTTAAAGTTGCACAGGATATGAAGGATGAAAAGGGTGGTGCCGATGTTAAGTTTGCAAACGGTAAGACACATTTCGTTAAGCATGACGTCGCTTCTAAAGTGCTTAGTGGTCTAGAAAAACTTAAGCCTGCAGATAGAGCAGATGTTCATGACCATATTGCTCAGTCTCATGAAAACTTAATGCAAGTACACAAAGTATTAAGCTGATATGCCAATATTTGCCAAGAACTTTATTATAAGCGGTACTGAAAGTCAAGAAGCTACAAACAGTGCTAGCGAGCCTAGCACTGTTGTTGAGCCCAAGGTAGTGGTTGAAGAATCAGTTAGCACAACACCTACTCCTGAAGCAGGAGTGATTATTAATGGCAAAGTTAAAAAGATTAGCAAAAAATCAGCATCTACTTATTTACTTGATATGTTAACTTTAGACGATTAATAAATACACTAGAAGCTCAACTTTAAGGAGAAGTAAAAATGGCTCTATGGGGAAGAAACGACCAATCGGTAACTGCTAATAGCACTACTACGGTTGAGTCATCAAACGGTGCTCCAATCGGCACCCACGTTTTTGTAAAGAGTGGTGGTGGCAATTCATCAGTTCGTGTTGACGGTGCTAATGCTCACTACGGTAATACATCAGCCGGTTCACGTGCAAACGTTGACGTTGCTATGTTTGGCAACGTAACAATGAGCGCATTTGTTCCAGGTATTGCTGTTGGTGTTTTTGGCGTGAGCGCTAATGACACAGGTACTACACCAAATGAAATTGGTACATATAGTGGAAACTTATCATCTGCTTATGTTTCTACCGGTGGTTCGGGGTATTCGGCAAACGCTGTCGTAACTCTTACATTTGCTAACGGTTCTTCAAATGCAACTGCTGTCAACGCATTTGCTAACGTAACTGCAGGTGTCGGCGGTCATATTACAGCTCTTCTGATTAACCAACCTGGTTCTGGCTATTCAGTACCACCGACAGTAACAATTGCTGCTCCATCTGCAATTAACATTACTGCTAATACAACCGGTGTAAGCAATACTACAGATACAATTCTAGTATCGACAGCTAACAGCAAGTTCCAAGCCGGTGACAGATTATACTATACTGTACCAACCAACAATACAGCTATTACTGGTCTAACAGGTAACTCATATTACTATGTAACATTTGCTAATACCACAGCACTTGCTGTTTCACTCACAAAGGGTGGAGCTAATGCTGATATCGCTGAAACAAGAGTCGGAGCTGGTGAAGTCCATACTCTTACCGGTGATACTGCAACAGGTTTCGTAGTTGTTGGTGGTGCAAAAAATATGGGCATTGCTCACGCCGGATGGAATCTTAGAACAGTTGGGTCAGGTGGTCGCGCCGGTCGCGTTCAATACGAAACACTAGTTGCAATGGGGTCGCTAGGTGCTCAAACTGCTGCTTATGGTACACCTGCTAATGTCTCTGATGCTGCTGACGATGCTGTCTTACCTGACGCCTAATTAAATGACAACAAAGAAGATAACTGAGCTACCAGCACATACTAATGCTTCCGGGGATGATCTACTCTTAGTAGTAGACTCCCCGGCAGCTAATGCTGAAACAAGGAAGATGACTTTAACTAACTTCTTCGCTAATGTTTCAGCTAATGTAAGTGTAACCAGTAAGATTACAACAAATGCATTGTATCTTTCTAATACAACCAATACCCCTGCAAATTCCTCTGCAGCCGGGTCTCCTGGCGAGATTAGGGTTGGCGCAAATTATATCTACGTTTGCGTCAGTACTAACACGTGGAAAAGAGCATCTATAAGTAGTTGGTAAATTATGCATAATGATGTTCTTGATGAATCAAATTTTTTATTATACGCTGCAAAAAATTATGATAACCCTTCTTGCTTTGACACAGAAGAGTTTTATGAAGATTTGAATAGATTTAAGTATATTAAAAGATTGTTTAGTAAGTATGAAGAGACAGGTGATATAAAAGAGAGACTTGTTCTTAATCATATTATCGTTCTTTATAATCTGTTCGGTGTTCCCGCAACTACAAGAATGCTCTTTTTAAAACTAAAAGATTTTTATCATCTTTTAGTTCCTTTTTTAATTTTGCTTAATTATTGCCCTGAAAGGGTCGATAATATTAGTGATGCCGGTAGTATTTTTATTACTGACATAATGTTAGACCCTTACATAGTAAATGCTTTAAGAGAGATATGAACAGAAAAAAACTTAAAGAAGACGCGGCTCCGGCTAATGTAGTAGGGGATGGCAAGGTAGCAGGATTAGGAGTAGGTGCTCAGGGTGAGCCTCCTGTTAATAAGAAGTCTCGCACTCTTAAAATTATAAGAAGGGTAGTTAAAATAAAATGAAAGTGTTACTTCTTGTTCCTATTTTATCTCTTATTACTGGTTGTGCAGCTATAGACGCTTTCAAGACACGTCCGTTTGATAATGTAGAGCAGGATAAGATAAACTATATCAGAACACTATCTGGTGAAATGAAGCAGCAATGTTCATCCCCAAATAGTATAAAAGCGGATCTAGCCATTTTAAAATTTAAGGCGTTAGAATTAAAAAATTATTCTAACAGTCTCCCTGATAATCAAGAGACCGCAAAACTTTCAGTTCTTCTATTTAATTTAATCGAGCCTATGAGCAATGCTTATCAGCTCGATGATGCACCTGGAGAAACTTTTTGTAAGCTAAAATTGGATAATATAGAAGAATCAGCCAAAAAAATACAACTGGTTACTTCTAAGAGGCCAAAATGAACATTAATAGCTTACTAGAACCATTTATTGGTTCTACAGACCATGATGTAAATACTGCAGCTGCAAAACTTCACACATACGTAGAAGAGCTTAATAAGGGTCATATAACCAAAAAAGAATTTGACTTTCTAGTTCAAGATCTAAAGATACTAGAATCGGTTAATTTTGAAGTTGACAAGCTAAAGAAGCGTGAACAGCTCAACGGGCTAATAGATGATTTAATTAATCTCTCCTCAATAATATAATAATAAGAGGCTATCATGCTCAATAAAGAAGAAGATTGGATGAACACTAAGTGGCGACCAATGATGGGCTGGACATACATGGTTACGTGTATTTTTGATTTTATCGTTGGCCCTATCCTATATAATATACTACAGTTTTTAAACCCAGGCCAGCAAGTTGCAATGTGGCAACCCCTCACACTTGGTGGAGGTGGTCTTTATCACTTAGCAATGGGTGCAGTTCTTGGTATCGCCGCCTGGACAAGAGGTCAAGAGAAAGTGGCTGCTATTGAAAATAAAGCCACCGTTGATAGCAAATCAGTGGGTGAATAAATGAGCGTAGAACAATTTGATACCGGTGCGAGGATTGCTGTGCTAGAAAATGAAGTTAGAAACATTGTTGGTGAGCTCAAAGAGCTTAGAGTTGAGCAAAAAGAGCAGCATCAACTTCTAATGCAGAAATTTAGTCACCTAGAAGACCGTTTGAGCAATCTTGAGAAGTGGCGGTGGATGCTTCTTGGCGGTGCTGCTGTTATTGGCTATCTAGTGTCACACTTCAGTCTATTTAAATAAGTTGATATAGTATCCTGTTGCTGATATAATACATTGTCGGCAACAGGATTATTATGATTTACATTGATACCAAATATATTGGACTCTTATCTAATCGTCTCGAAAGACTAAAGAAGAAGTCCGGAAATACTTTTAACTGCAGATGTCCTATCTGTGGTGACTCCCAAACAGATAAAACTAAGACTCGCGGATACCTATACGAGAAGAAAGGTATCATGCTATACTATTGTCATAACTGTAATGCGTCCATGACATTTGGTAATTTCCTCAAAGCTATTGATCCAACTCTGCATAGAGAATATGCTCAAGAGAAGTTCATTGAGAAGCATTCGGGAGCACTTGTAGTCGAAGAAAAAGATATCTCTAAGATTGTTATTCCAAAGTTTATGAGAGCATCTCCACTTAAGAATCTTAAGAAGATATCTCAGCTTGAATACAATCACCCTGCAAAGATGTATGTTGATAAGCGTAAGATTCCAGCAGGTTCACACTATAAGTTATTCTATGCACCGAAGTTTAAATCGTGGGTCAATACGTTTGTGCCGGATAAGTTTGAATCGGTAGAGTTTGACGAGCCAAGATTGATTATTCCGTTTCTCGATGCCGATAAGAATTTTTTCGGTCTGCAAGGACGCTCATTTGCTCCTACTGGTATCCGCTACATTACGATTATGACGAATAATACTAGGCCTAAAGTATTTGGACTAGATGCTGCTGATTTGAGCAAGACTACCTATATCACTGAAGGACCTATTGATTCCCTGTTTCTCCCTAACGCTCTTGCAATGGCAGGGGCAGATGTTAGTCTATCATGGGTTAAAGAGGAATACAAAAAGAATCTAGTGTTTGTGTATGATAATGAGCCTCGTAATAAAGACATCATCCGTAGAATGGAAAAGACTATCGAGCAAGGATATAATGTTTGTATATGGCCTGATACGATAGACCAGAAAGACATTAACGATATGATCTTAGCTGGCAGATCAAATACCCAGATAAAACAAATTATAGATACGCATACATACAATAACCTTGAAGCAAAGCTAACATTGATGGTGTGGAAAAAAATATGAACGTACGTATTGTGAGCTACTCACAACCTCTTAGAGGGGAAGATAGCAATCTTATTAATGCGCAGGACCTAGTTGCATTTTGTGCACGGGTTTCTAATCCATCTAATCAGCTTAATACAGAAACATCAGATAAGCTTATTCGATATCTAGTAAAGAACAAACACTGGTCGCCGCTTGAAATGGTTTCTGTGTGTCTAGAAGTCGTTACTACAAGAGATATTGCGCGGCAACTTCTACGTCATCGTAGCTTTAGTTTTCAAGAATTCAGTCAACGATACGCAGACCCGGTCAAAGAGCTTAACTTTGTAACTAGAGAGGCCAGGCTGCAGGATCCAAAAAATAGACAAAACTCAATTGAGATACATAATAAGCTGTTACAAGAGCAGTGGGTGTCTCATCAACAAGAAGTTATTGATCTGGCTCGTGAGAAGTATGAATGGGCCATTAGATCAGGTATTGCGAAGGAGCAGGCTAGAGTTGTTCTTCCGGAAGGCTTGATAGAATCAAAGCTTTATGTTAATGGGACGCTTAGATCATGGATTCACTATATTCAACTAAGATCCGCTAACGGGACTCAAAAAGAACATATCGAGATAGCCAAAGCATGTGCTACAGTTATTTCGGATATCTTTCCCCTTGCGGATGAGTTTGTCGAACAATAAGAGGGCTTATGTGGTTAATTAATTTTATCCCTGATTGGGTATTTCATCTATTTGTTCTTTCAGGCTTGCTCATCTTTGTATCCTCTCTGGTGCTAGGCGCTATCCCTTTTATTAAAACCTATAAACTTCCAGTACAAGCTTTGGGAATAGTTGTGCTTTGTGCGGGACTATTTTTTGAAGGGGCATTATACTGTAATGCTACCTGGAATGAAAAGGTCGTGGAGCTCGAAAAGAAAGTTGCGGCAGCTCAGATAGAGTCAGCACAATCAAATACTAAGATTGTAACCAAGTATATTACAAGAGTAGAAAAAGCGAAGGATAATACAAATGAAAACATCAAGTATGTTGAGCAATACGTTACCGCTGATGATGATAAGTGCAATGTGCCTAACTCTGTTGTCGTGCTCCACGACAGTGCCAGTAAAAATGAAGTTCCCCCAAGCACCGGAGGAACTTATGAAGGAACCTCCGATGTTAAAATCAGTGAAATCACAACCACAGTCGTCGAAAACTACGGAACCTACTACCAAATCTCCGAACAATTAAAGGCGTGGCAAGAGTGGTATAAAACACAAAAAGAAATCTTCGAAAAAGCTTTTAATTAAGAGGTAGTATGGACAATATTGTACACGGTATTACGGTAGACTATTCGCGCGATTCTTTGTTCGATGAACTAGGTATCAAGCGCTTAAAAGAATCATATATGACGGATGAAGAAGTATCACCTCAAGAGAGATTTGCTTATGTTTCTAAAACTTTTGGCTCAAATCCTGAACATGCTCAAAGACTTTATGACTATAGTAGCCGGCATTGGCTATCTTATAGTACTCCTATCCTTTCATATGGCCGTAGTAAGCGGAGTCTTCCTATATCATGTTTTCTACCTTATTTACACGATAGTGCAGAAGGCCTGGTTGACTGCTTATCAGAAGTAAACTGGTTGTCAATGCTTGGAGGTGGTATTGGAATTGGTCTTGGTATTCGCAGTGCTGATGATAAGTCTGTTGGTATTATGCCTCATCTTAGAACTTATGATGCATCTTCTCTTGCCTATCGTCAAGGCAGGACTCGTCGCGGTAGCTATGCTGCTTATCTTAACATTTCTCATCCAGACATTCTTATCTTTTTAGAAATGCGCAAGCCTACGGGCGATCAAAACATGCGCTGTCTAAATTTGCATCACGGCATTAACATTACAGATGACTTCATGCATATCATTGAAAGATGCATGATTGATCCTGCAGCTGATGACACCTGGGATCTTAAAGATCCACACAATAATGAAGTCAAGGAAAAGGTATCTGCGCGCGAGCTTTGGCAGCGTATTCTTGAAATGCGTATGGTTACTGGTGAGCCGTACCTACACTTTATTGATACTAGTAATAAGGCGTTACCAGAATCACAAAAAGCTCTTGGACTTAAGGTTCAGCAATCAAATTTATGTTCGGAAATAGTTCTACCAACGGATAAAGATAGAACCGCAGTGTGCTGTCTATCATCAGTCAATCTGGAGTATTACGATGAATGGAAAAATGATCCTAGATTTCTTCGGGATATTGCGGAGATGCTTGATAATGTTCTACAACACTTTATTGATAACGCTCCAGATGTTATTCACCGTGCTCGTTTTAGCGCCGCTCGTGAGCGGAGTATTGGTATCGGAGCTCTTGGCTTTCATGCGTATCTACAAAAGACCAACATACCCTGGGAGTCGCCGTTAGCAGTTAGTGCTAATCATCGTATTTTTAAGTATATGAGGGAGCAGCTAGATGTCGCAAACAAACAACTTGGTAGTGAGCGTGGCGAAGCACCAGATGCGGCTGGCACTGGAAACCGTTTCTGCCACCTTATGGCTATCGCGCCTAACGCCTCTTCATCAATTATCATGGGAAATACTTCGCCAAGTATTGAACCATACCGTGCTAATGCCTACAGACAAGACACACTCTCAGGTTCATTCTTGAATAAAAATAGATGGTTAGATGCAGTTATAAAAGAAAAAGTACCGCAAGACGAATATAATGATGTTTGGTCTTCTATTATTGCTAATGATGGATCTGTACAACATCTTGATTTTCTAGATGACTGGGCTAAAGATGTATTTAAGACGTCGATGGAGATTGATCAAAGATGGATTATTCAGCATGCAGCAGATCGCCAGCAATATATTGACCAGGCTCAATCGTTAAATCTTTTCTTCAGACCTAATACGAATGTTAAGTACTTGCATGCAGTTCACTTTATGGCTTGGAAACAAGGTCTAAAGACGCTATACTATTGCCGTTCTGAGAAAATTGGTAAAGCTGATAAGGTAGCAAAGAAGATCGAAAGACAAGTTATTAAAGAACTAGACCTTAAACAAATAGCAGAAGGCGATGTTTGTCTTGCATGCGAGGGATAAATGATCAAGAAAACAAAATCAAAATTAACCGATGAGCGGGAATCATTTAAGCCATTTAATTACCCCTGGGCATATGAGGATTGGCTTAAACATGAACAAGCACACTGGCTTCATACAGAGGTGCCAATGCTTGAGGATGTCAAGGACTGGAAGAACAAACTCACACCGGCTCAGAAGCATTTCTTAACTAATATTTTTAGATTCTTTACACAAGGTGACGTAGACGTGGCCGGTGGTTATGTAAAGAACTACCTACCTTATTTTCCACAGCCGGAAATAAGAATGATGCTGATGGGGTTTGCTGCTAGAGAAGCACTGCATGTTGCAGCTTACTCACATCTAATCGAAACTCTAGGTATGCCAGATTCAACATATGCAGAGTTTCTAGAATACTCGCAAATGCGTGATAAACATGATTATTTTGTTGATTTATCGCATAAGAATGGAACAGCGGCATCAGTAGCAGCAAATATTGCAGCTTTTTCTGCATTTACTGAAGGTATGCAATTATTCAGCTCATTTATCATGCTGCTTAATTTTCCAAGACACGGCCTTATGAAAGGCATGGGTCAAATAGTTACATGGTCTATTGTTGATGAAACAATGCATGCCGAGTCTATGATTAAGCTATTTAGAACATATATTGAAGAAAACAAAGAATTATGGAACGATGAACTTAAGGGTACAATTTATACCATCGCTGAAAAAATGGTTGAGCTCGAAGACAAGTTTATTGACCTTGCTTTTAACATGGGCGACATGCCAGGTCTTACAGCAGAGGATGTCAAGCGCTATATTAGGTATATTGCTGATCGTAGGCTTATATCTCTCGGTCTCAAGGGAATATTTAAAGTTAAGAAAAACCCTCTCCTGTGGGTAGAGGAAATGATTAACGCACCAACTCATACCAACTTTTTTGAAAATAGAGCCACTGATTATGCAAAGGGTGCACTATCAGGGACATGGGAGGATGTATGGGCCGCTTAACACCTTTAGCTTTACTACTAGTATCATTTAATTCTTTTGCTGCTGATTTACCGAATCCGGCCATCACTCCTGGAGCTACAGATCCCGCTGCAACTAAAGATGTTATTTGCGTACGCAGATATACTAGCGGCACCAAGGCTGATGGTACAAAGGTACGGAACGTTTCCGAAGCCACCAAACTTCAAGCGTATCGCAACTACGGTATCGAGAGCAACTATAAAGGTTACTGCGATCCTAAGGTAGGCTGTGAGATTGATCATCTTATCAGCTTACAGTTGGGAGGATCAAACGATATTAAAAATCTCTGGCCACAGTCATATGCTGGAGAGTGGAATGCACATCTTAAAGATGGTCTTGAAAACACACTTCATTCTAAGGTCTGCAAGGGCGAGATTAGTCTAGAAGAAGCACAAAAGGCTATATCCTCAAATTGGATAGAAGCTTGGAAAAAATACGTTAAAAAATAGGAGTTCGTATGTTAGAAATAGAAGAAAGTTCAAGTGACTATAACTATTTTTGCTATTCATGCGATACGGAATTTGCCGTAGTGCCTGCATTTGAATTGGGTGAACAAGTTTCGTTCTGCCCATACTGTGGTAGTGAAGTTGAAGAACCAGTTGATGAAGATCTTGATGATATGGAAGAAGAAGATCTAGATGAAGATGAGGATATAGAGGATGAGTAGTGGTATGTGCCGGGATTGACTTATCACTAACCTCACCTGCTATTTGTATCAATTTAAATGGTGATGAATTTAGTTTAGATACCTGTACATTTAACTACCTTACTGATAATGTAAGCAAAGTTAAATGTACAGGTAATGTTTATGGTTCAGTTTTTCCAAACTACGTAACACAATCGGAAAGATATCATAACATATCTAACTGGGCTTTGCAGGTGTTAAATAATTATGGAATTACTAAAGTATTTCTTGAAGATTATAGTTTCGGCTCGACCGGTAGAGTATTTCATATAGCAGAAAATACCGGAGTTCTTAAATATACTCTTTGGCGTAATTCTATAGAAGTAGTTACTATTCCTCCTAGCGTGGTTAAAAAAATAGCTACTAATAAAGGCAATGCTAATAAAGAGCTGATGCAAGAAGCTTTTATTTCTGAAACAGGTGTAAACTTTAAAAGCATGTTTGCACTAACAGAAAAACAATGGAATCCTTCCTCCGACCTTATAGACAGTTATTACATCTGTAAATATGGTTCCCTAGAGTACTCTAAACAAAGTTGAATTTATTTTTTATTTCCGCTAATATTAATGTGGAGGTAATATGAGCAAACAAGATTATTCATACAGTTACGACTACTCAAATAAGCACCCGCAGTATAAATTCTTTAACGAAAAGAATAAGACTCTTATAGAGATTTTTAGAGAACAATATTGCTTTACCCTTGTTCAGAAAAACGATAAAGGTCAACAACGCTTAAAGTTAGATGAAGTCTCTCTTCAAAAAATGATTACTAATCTCGTTAATAACGGCTGGAATGAACTCACATGCAAGTAATAGAATATTTAATAGTTGCGGTTCTCGGATGGTTTTGTATCAGTTTTACTTTAGGATACTTGTCTAATAGAATTAACGGAGAAGAACAAGAGCCTGAAGAAAATTATGATGGCGAGTGGATTTTACCAATTAAATTAGGCCATAATGGTAGTACTTGGTATGCATGGGACACAGCAGATGCGTTCATACTCCAAGCTGATTCACGTGAAAAACTAATTCAAGATATTTTAAATGAATTTGAAATTCCACCTAAAAGACTAGAAATTATAAGCGAAAGTCATGTAAATGAACTCAAATCGACGACCAGTGTATAAAATTAAAGAAAATGTTACCCTAAAAAACATTTTCTCTACTAGTGTCCATACCGGAGATATTATTGATGAGCAAGATATCGAAGGTAAGACTTTCTATGTTATGAGAAGTAACAACAAGGTTTTTAAACTAGCAAAAGAAGCGCATATTATTAGGAAGAATAATGACTAACTCGACATTTAAGTTTGACCGGTATCTTAAGCGGATGGTTTGCCTCGTTGCAGATAAGACCAAGGCAAACGCATTTAAACAAGTTTTTATTGACGCTCAAGTATCTGAGCAGAAAGCAAAGCAGCAAAAATTTAAGGCTAAGGAAGGTTCAGAAGAATAATGACTACTACTTTTGTTGAACCAGTTGCTAAGGAATGGCTAACTGGTGTGCTAAAAGAAAGACCAGTGGTAATTAAATTTACAAAAGTTGATGGTTCGGAAAGAACCATGAAGTGTACTCTTAATGAGAGTCTAATTCTACCTCTGCCCGAGCCGGTTCAAGAGAAGGAAAAAAAGGCTCGTAAAGAGAATGAAAATGTTATTCGTGTATATGATCTAGAGAAAGAATCCTGGAGATCATTCCGCCTAGATAGTATTATTAGTGTTAACTTTGATCTGGTAACCTGAGATACTTATTATGAGAATTGGCTTTACTTGCTCTGCATTTGATCTTCTCCATGCAGGGCATATTGATATGTTAAGACAAGCTAAGGAACAATGTGATTATCTAATCACCGGCTTGCAGGTCGATCCTAATATTGACCGCCCACAGAAGAATAAACCTGTACAAAGCATTATCGAGCGGTATATTCAGCTTAAAGCTGTCCGCTATGTTGATGAGATTATTCCATATTCTACAGAAGAAGATCTCGAAGATCTTCTTAGCATGTTGCCAATTAATGTTAGAATTGTTGGTGAAGAGTATAGAGAGACAACCTTGACTGGTCGTGATATCTGCACTCAAAGAGGTATTGAAATTTTTTACAATAAACGTGAACATAGATTTAGCTCTTCCGAGCTTCGTAAGCGCATGAGCGCCTGAGGATAAAATGGGATTTGAAGAAAATGAAATTTCGATTAACTCGCAAGGTGGTACCGAGTTAACAAAGCGAAATATTGCTAGTAAGATGCCGCCTGAGCTAGCCAATGAATTTCAAATAATCTGCTCACGTCTTCGTAATTTAGAAGAAGACAAGATTAGAGTATATTGGCTACACGATTTGCCTGAAGATCCTGAGATTAACCATCTCAAGGATAAGTCAAGCCGAGACCGCTTTCATAAATTTGTCTTTAGCAGTCAATGGCAATATGAAAGGTTTAGAAACGTTATCGGCATGCCATACGATGATAAGTCAATAGTCATTGAGACTTGTGTTGACCCTATTGAGCATGTTGAGAAGAGTAAAGATGAGATTCGACTTATCTATACGTCTACCCCACAGCGCGGGTTGTCTATTCTTGTACCTGTATTTGAAAAGCTCGCAGAGAAATATGATAATATCTACTTAGATGTATTCTCAAGCTTTAAGATTTACGGTTGGGAAGAATCTGATAAGCAGTTTGAGCCTCTATATGAGCGCTGCCGCAATCATCCTAGGATTACATATCATTCGTTTGAACCAAATGATGTAGTTCGGACGGCGTTGCAAAAAGCTCATATCCTTGCCTATCCATCTATCTGGATGGAGACTAGCTGCAGATCTGTTATTGAAGGTATGTCAGCAGGCTTGTTATGCGTACATCCTAATCTAGGAGCCTTGTCAGACACTTCGGGTGGTCTCAACTTTATGTACCAGGGCCATGCCGATCATAATAAGCATGCTAATGTATTTTATCAGGCGCTTGACGATGCTATTCAAAAGGTAAATAGAGACGACGTACAAAGCTACCTTAAGCTTGTTAAGATGTATGCTGATAGTAGATTTGGAACTTATAAGGTAGCGCAGCAGTGGCAAGACTTGCTTGAAGGTCTGCATAAGACTTATGAAACAGTAGAAAGTCGTAAGCTACCTAGTGCTCAGATGTTTAGGTATAACACATAATGATAGTTTCTAAGACGCCGTTAAGAGTATGCTTTTTTGGTGGGGGTAGTGACCTGCCTAATTACTATTCTAATAAAACGGGTATCTGCTTATCTACAACCATTGACAAATACATGTACGTTACTGCATGTAAGACGTTTGTCAAAGGTTTTAAAATTGTGTATAGTGAGATCGAAAATGTAGACAGCTATGATGATATTAAGCATGACCGCATAAGAGAATCTCTTAAGATGTTTAATATCACCGGCGGTCTAGATATCTCATCGTATGCGCAGATACCTACGAAAGGCACAGGACTCGGCTCATCCTCAACATTTACAGTAAGCCTGTTAAATGCTCTAAGTACACTAAAGGGCAAACAAATGAGCAGACACGATCTTGCTGAGACTGCCTTTGATGTAGAATTTAATAAGTGTAGTGAATACCTGGGTAAGCAAGATCAATACGCAGCAGCATTTGGAGGTTTCAACGCTTTTCATTTCTCTGCTGATGGAGTCAGAGTAGAGCCTGTTAATATATCCTCCGAACGAATTGCCGGCCTTAACAATAATCTCCTAATGTATTATACAGGTATTACTAGATCTGCATCGAATATTCTAAGAAATTATGATGATGGTGAGTCTAGTGCTAGTATGGATAAAATGGTTGAGCTAGGCCATCAAGCGCTGGACTTTATTATTAAAAATAAGTATGATGACTTTGGTGCACTACTACACGAGACTTGGCAAGTAAAAAAGAAACTTGCAAGTGGTGTAAGTAATACTACTCTCGACGATTATTATGAGACAGCATTGAAAAGTGGTGCGCTAGGTGGTAAGATTCTAGGCGCAGGGGGTGGTGGTTACTTCTTGTTCTATGTTCCGGAACAGCAACAAAATTCCTTTAAGGAAAAGATGAAGCTAACAGGTATGCAAGAGTTTAACTTTAAATTTAGTGATGAAGGATCTAAAATTGTCTGCGCGGACTAAAGACTTTATTTCTGAGTATAGCAGAAAGCTACATGAAGCTATTAATACAATAGATGCTGAGGTTTTTGACCGTGCTGTTGTTGCTATAACTAATACACATCGCGGTCGAGGCCGAATTTTTGTTTGCGGTAATGGTGGTTCTGCTGCTATCAGTGATCATTTTATGTGTGACCATTCTAAGGGTGTAGAAGCAGATACATGCTTTATTCCTTCCGTTCAGTCGCTTGCATCTAACATGTCGCTTATTACTGCAATTGGTAACGATATCTCCTATGATGAGATTTATTCATACCAGCTGAGTATGTTTGGGCAGGCTGCAGATCTTCTAGTAGCGATCTCATCGAGTGGAAATTCACCAAATATTATTAAAGCTCTGCAAACGGCAAAGCAAAACGGTATTAAGACGATTGCGTTTGTAGGGTTTGATGGTGGCCAGGCAAAGTCCTTAGCCGATATCGTATTTCATATTCCAGTAAAAAATTATGGTATTGTAGAGGATGCACATCAAGCATTGATGCATATTCTTGCACAATATATTCGAATTAATAACTCTGTAAAGGTTGATATAAAACTGTAGTAGGGTTATTATAACAAGATGATACTATTAGATCTTAATCAAGTGTGCATATCTAACCTGATGGCACAGCTAGGAAACCATACTAATACAGTCGTAGAAGAAGATCTTCTACGACATATGGTTTTAAATACTATCAGGTCACTTAAAAGCAAGTTCTCCGAATATGGAGAGCTTGTTGTCTGCTGTGATGATAAGAAAGTTTGGCGTAAAGAAGTATTCCCGTTCTATAAGGCAAATCGAAAAAAGAGTAGAGATGATTCAGAACTAGACTGGGGGCATATCTTTAGCTGTCTTAATAAGATTAAGAGTGAACTTAAAGAGCATTTTCCGTATAGAGTCATTCAAGTCGAAGGTGCTGAAGCGGATGATGTTATCGGTACTTTAGTTATTAAAAATGGTCAGCTGCTAAATACAGGTGAGAAGATTCTTATTTTGTCAGGTGATAAAGATTTTATACAACTACAAGTTTTCGGTAATGTTATTCAATTTGACCCTGTGAGAAAGAAGTCATTGGTTTGTGATAATCCAATTCTATTTACACGAGAGCTTATTTTAAAAGGCGACCGTGGAGACGGTATTCCAAACATTCTATCAGCAGATGACTGCCTTGCTACAGGTGCGAGACAGAAACCTATCAGAGTAGAGCGTTTCTCAGGTCTTTCAAACCCGCACAATGAACTT
>Ga0209085_1000591_pt1 | contig 26191 bp, 26 predicted proteins | sample C_131016_EF_Meta_FD_187310 | JGI IMG/M metagenome (GOLD analysis project Ga0209085, IMG submission 187310) | Freshwater microbial communities from Lake Croche, Canada to study carbon cycling - C_131016_EF_MetaG (SPAdes) (version 2) | ecosystem: Environmental > Aquatic > Freshwater > Lake...
TTGCATGCGCTAGTCGATCAAACGCAACACAACGCCAAAACTTTGGTGCACGGAGATGTCAGCCCCAAAAACATTTTGTTAGGCAAGCACGGTCCTGTTTTACTTGATGCGGAATGCGCTACTTGGGGTGACCCTTCATTTGATTTGGCGTTTTGCCTCAACCACCTGTTATTGAAATGTCTGTGGACGCCCTCTTCCACATCTGATTTTTTACATAGCTTTGGCGTATTGGCCCAAACCTATTTGCAAGGAGTCGATTGGGAACAACCGCAAGCGCTTGAAGCCAGGGCCGCACGTCTTCTCCCTGGCTTGTTGCTCGCACGGGTTGACGGCAAGTCACCGGTGGAATACATCACCGAAGATAGTGAACGTGATCTCGTCAGACGAACCGCTACTGCATTGCTTGTCAATCCAGCATCACAACTTCAACACATTGCCCAAGCTTGGGCACAGGAACTCACCACATGACTTCGTCTGCCATCCAATCCATTCACGGACGCCGCGTCTGGGACAGCCGTGGTCGCCCTACCGTAGAAGCAGAAGTCACTTTGCAGGATGGCGCAAAGGGTCGCGCCATTGCTCCATCGGGTGCCTCTAAAGGAACACGTGAAGCATTGGAGTTACGCGATGGCGGCGCCCGATTTGGGGGACTAGATGTCATGCAGGCAGTGGGCCATATCAATGGCGAAATAGCAAAGGCGTTAATAGGTTCGCATGCAGATAACCAGTTAGCCTTGGACCAAGCCCTAATCGCACTTGACGGCACGGAAAACAAAACACGCTTAGGTGCAAATGCCACTTTGGCTGTTTCCATGGCAACAGCGCATGCCATGGCGCAGGCCTCTGGCGTTCCTCTCTTCCGTTACTTAGGTGAAGGAAATATTGGCCGACTGCCCATGCCACAAATACAAATTTTTGGTGGTGGAGCGCATGCGGGTCGTCGTGTAGACGTGCAAGACTTTATGGTGGTGTGTCCAGGTGCCAGCAGTTTTGCGCAAGCACTGGAATGGACGGCTGAGGTCTACCGCCACGCTGGTTTGTTAATGGCGCAACGTGGATCCCTATTTGGCGTAGCGGACGAAGGCGGTTGGTGGCCAGACTTTTCTAGCAATGAGCAAGCACTCGAGATGCTGGTGCTCTCGATTGAGCGCGCAGGATTTGTTCCCGGTGAACAGGTTGCGATTGCCCTTGACATTGCAGCTTCAGAATTTGGCAAGCTCGGTCAATACCGACTGGGTCTTGAATCACGCGCTTTGGACTCAGACGGATTAATTGAGATGTTGCTTGGCTGGATTGCAAAATATCCCATCGTGTCGATTGAAGACCCACTGGCTGAAGATGATCCCGAGGGTTTTGCGCGCTTTACAAAAGCCATTGGCCATCGACTGCAAATCGTAGGTGACGATTTTTTAGTTTCTAGCGCAAAACTCATTCGTGAGGCCGCAAACATTGGCGCTGCCAACACAGTGTTGTTGAAACCTAATCAGCGCGGTACTCTGAGCGAGACTTTAGAAGCATGGAAAACTGCCCAAGAACTTGGCTACTCTGCGATTGTTTCAGCCCGATCTGGTGAAACCGAAGACACCACTATCGTTGACTTAGCCATTGGTTGGAACGTCGGGCAACTCAAAGTGGGTTCTTTTGCACGAAGTGAACGCATGGTCAAGTGGAACCATGCCCTGCGCATAGAAGAAGCGCTTGGATCGCAAGCCATCTTTGCAGGCGGTTCCGTCTTTAGAAAATAAAACTCCGCGTCTTATTGTTTTTCAATCTTGGCTTTGGTGATCACTTCCTGCCAGCGTTTGATATCTGCGGCTAGAACTTCTGCAACCTGCTCAGGCGTGCTGCTTTGCGCTGTAAGGTTCAGATCACTCAAGCGTTTTTTAACATCCGGCATTTCCATGATGGTTTGAATTTCGCGGTTCAAACGCATCACCACATCGCGCGGTGTGCGCGCAGGCACTGCCAAACCGTTCCATGAAGACGCCTGAAACTTAGCCAAGCTGCCACCAGACTCTTGCACGGTGGGCACACCTGGCAAGCTGTCGGTGCGTTTGTCGCCCAACAAGGCGAGTGGTCGCACAGCATTGGATTTGATTTGTGGCATCAGAGGCCCCAAGATTTCTACCATCGCGTCTAGGCTGCCGCCGCGCAATGCGGTGATGACGGGCGGCGTGCCGTTGAACGGCACGATTTGCGCTTGCAAACCTGAGGCGCTCAGAAAATATTCAGCAGACAGGTTTTGCGTGGTGCCAATTTGCGGGGTACCAATATTGAGTTTGCCTGGATTAGCCTTGGCGTAGGCCAGTAACTCTGCAAAGGTTTTGAAGCGCCCGCCTTCGGCAACAGCAATCACCAAATCAAACGTTGCCAGCTTGGAGACTGGAATGAAGTCTTTCACGGTGTCAAAAGGCAGCGTCTTAAATAGCGATGCACTTACAGCTGTTCCACTAGAAATCAGCAATAGGGTGTGGCCATCGGGTTCCGCACGGGCTACTTGTTCACCAGCCACTATGCCGCCCGCACTGGGTTTGTTCTCGGTCACTACCGATTGGCCTAATGACTCAGACAACTTTTGCGCCACCGTACGCGCGGTAATGTCAGCGGCACCACCCGCAGCATTGGGCACCACAATTTTGAGCGTCTTGCTAGGAAAGGGGGTTGTCTGCGCCATCGCCGTACCTGCCAAACATAGTGTCAAACCTAATGCCCATGCACGAGAGAGTTGGTTAAGATGATTTTTCATAATTGGAGACATATATATGGCTGAAGTGTTTAAAGGTCGTCATTTGCAAGCGCTATTTTGTCATCGGAAAAATATTTCCTTTTTGGCTTGTCTATTTGCGTTTTTACCATTGGGCGTTGACGCACAAACCACTTGGCCCACGCGCGCAGTCACCATTGTTGTGCCCTTCACTCCTGGCGGTGGAACCGATGTTGGAACGCGGGTCGTCGCGCAACGTTTGTCGCAACTGTGGGGCCAACCCGTATTGATTGAAAACCGTGCCGGTGCTGGCGGCAATGTAGGCCTAGAAGCCGTATCTCGCGCAAAGCCTGACGGCTACACACTGCTCACTGGCAATGTGGGCACACAGTCCATCAACCCCACGCTGTATAAAAAACTCAACTACAACCCAGACACCTCATTCACCCCTATTAGCTTGATTGCAGAATTGCCTTTTGCGATGGTGGTAACGCCCACATTGCCAGTTAAAACGCCACAAGACTTGGTGGCCTTGTCTAAGGCGCAACCTAACCTGCTCTCCTATGCCAGCTCTGGTTCCGGAGGTTCTCCCCATTTGTCTATGGAGACTTTCAAAATTGCCACCGGCGCCAAAATTCAACACGTGCCTTACAAAGGTGGCAGCGCAGCTATCACCGACTTGATGTCGGGCAATGTGCAAGTCTTGATGGTGTCTATCTTGGAAACATCTGCCTACGTCAAAGCCGGTAAGTTGAAAGGGTTGGCTGTTACGAGCAAAGTGCGTTCACCTGCTATGCCCGATGTTCCGACCATGGTGGAAGCAGGTATCACGGGTGCTGAGTCGGGTTCTTGGATTGGCTTTCTGGCACCCACGGGCACGCCCAAAGACATCATCGACAAAATTGTGGCGGGTGTCAAAGAGGTGGTTGCCATGCCCGAGGTGAGTCAGCAATTGATTGGACAAGGTGCTGTTCCTATGAGCTCAACACCTGCACAATTTGCAGAGTTGATCGCCAATGACAGAAAACGTTACGCGCGCATCATTATTGAGAACCAGTTGACTGCTGATTAATAAAGAGAAAGCTTCACCATGCAAAGTTTCAACGTCATCAACACAGCCAAATGGCTAGTGCAGCAACATGCCAACAAAGTTCCTTTTGGTCCATTGCCAAAAGACTTGGCTTTGTCCAATGCAAAACAAGCCGTTGCCGTACAAAATGAATTTGTCCGAATCAAAGCGCAGCAATGCGGTGACGTTATTGGTTGGAAGATTGCTTTAGCCACCCCAGCTATGCAAAAAATGGTGGGGCTTGATGCTCCAACCGCAGGTAGATTGCATCGCAAACAAGTAGTGCATGCACCTGCAGATGTCACCACCACAGGCTATGGCCGCTTACTGATTGAATTTGAAATCGCTATCCAAATAGGTAGCGACCTCTTGCCTTTAGGTACCAAGCATTCGGGTCAATCTGTTGCTTCTGCTGTTAGCGCAGTAACTTGTGCATTTGAGGTGGCCGATGACAGACAAGCGGACTACAGCAGCTTGGGCGGTCAAGGCATGCAACTCTTGGCAGACAACACCTGGAACGAGGGCGCTGTATTGGGCGAGTGGGTGCCCTTCTCTCAGGTTTGGTCCAATATGTCATCAACACCTAAGGCCGATGACGCATTGGGTGAATTAAAAGGTGAAGCATTTATCAATGGCGTATCGGTGGGTATCGGCTTTGCACATGATTTGATGGGCCATCCGCTTAACGCTATTGCTTGGCTAGCCAATGAAGCCAATGAACGAGGCACTTATTTAAAAGCAGGTGATATCGCCATGCTGGGCTCATTGGTTACATCCAAGTTTCCCAACAAGGGAGATCACTTGCGCTTTGAACTTGAAGGCTTTAAAGCGATTCACTTGCATGTGAAATAAATTACAGACCTTAGGCCGTAAGTTCATGACTTGCAAAAACCATTAATCGAAGTGCTTGGAAATTTCAGGATCGAACTTTCCATCGATCAATACAAACAGCATGCGGCACATCTTTCCTGATCGGTTGGCCCATGCATGGTTGGTACCGCGTTCCACAAGGAAGTCACCGGTTTTCAGCAAGACTTCTTCGTTGTCGAGCACGATGGTGATCTCGCCTTCCAAAACCAAGGCGTAGTCGACTGATTCGGTGCGGTGCATAAAGGGGTGTTTTGCACCGCCCGTTTTGTTGGTGGATGCGGTGTCGGTTCCCAAAGCACCCCATGCAATTTTGGTGTCTTGTGTATCAATTTTTTCTAGCCACTCTCCCTCTGGTCCAAATTCAATGATGCGAACTACCGTTCCGTTTTTGGGGGGTTCGAGTTTTAAAGGACGCGCAGTGGGGTCTGGTTCATTGCCAACAAATGCGGGGGTTTGGTCCGTCATCCACAACTGGGTGAGGTGATAACCCACTCTTTTTGGGTTGTTGTGCACCGATGGTGCCAGTTGGTCTTCTGTGAAGATCGATCGGCCTTGTGCGTCATGTCCTGTGACGACTCGACGAATATATTTTCTGGGTTGTTGCTCGCTCATCTTGCTATTGCTCCGAATATTTAGTGATCCACAAATGATTTTGACACGCATTAACATCGCATCGTGACAACACATTACACGCTCATCTCTGAAACCCGATGCGAGACTGGGGAAAGCCCTGTTTGGGTCGCACAAGAATCCGCTTTGTATTGGTTAGATATTCCTGCTGGCAAGATTTATCGTTGGTTTGCCTCCTCTGATCAATTGAGCGAATGGCAAATGCCAGAAATGGTGGGGTCAATGGCTATGTGCACCACGGGCGGATGGATAGTTGCGATGGAGACGGGAATCTATCAGGTACAACTTCAATCTAACGGCGCTTCCACGCATCAAAAGCTCGCTGATGTAGAACACCCCACACAACCCATGCGTTTCAACGATGGGCGCTGCGACAGACAAGGTAGATTTTTATCAGGCACTATGTTCAACGACACCAAGGCGGGTAAAAACCTTGGGTCTTTGTATCGATTTGGAAACGACAACCAACTAACACGCTTGATAGACGACTTGATTGTTCCCAATGGCCTTGCCTTCAGCCCAGATGGAAGCACCATGTATTTGGCAGACACCCATGCAAGTCGACAAACCGTGTGGGCATTTGATTACGACGTCAACACAGGCACTCCGCATAACCAACGTGTATTTGTAGACATGCACCAGCATCTTGGTCGCCCAGACGGAGCGGCCATAGACGCAGATGGTTGCTATTGGGTGTGTGCGACAGATGCAGGTTTGGTATCTCGATTCACACCAGAGGGCAAGTTAGATCGATCACTTTCAATGCCCACCACCAAGCCTGGCATGTGCGCTTTTGGTGGAACCCAGTTAGACACCTTGTTCGTCACCTCATTACGTCGCCCAGGCATCACGCATGAGGAAGACCCATACGCAGGAAGAATTTTTGCCTTGCAAGCCGGCGTGAAAGGATTGGCAGAGCCCCAGTTTAAAAATATACCTACTGCGTAATAGATGCGTGGATCAAGTTAGAGACTTGGTCCAAACGCACCGAATGCCAAGGATCTGGCACACGCGCATTGGTGATGTAAGCAAATGACAAACCACTTTGCGGATCAGCCCAGCAATAACTGGTGCCCACACCACCATGACCAAAAGAGTCAGGCTTGGCCAAAGAACCTAAGCCGCGAATACCGATGGTGGTTCCACGCAAATGCGGGCCTAAGCCACGGTGCATAGGAATGCCCATGAATTCATCCACACGGTCTGCCGTGTAGTTTTGAATGGCATACGCCAATGTTCTGGGTGACAACAAACGCACACCATTAAGAGTGCCACCTTGCAACATCATTTGGTACAAAGCCGCCATACCTCTTGCGGTGCCATAGGCTCCGCCACCTGGAACACCCGCTTCTTGCCACACTCTGCTGGTGCTTTCATCGCGCAAGCGCAAACCATTTGGAGACTTGACATCTGGCTCGTAGAGAAATGTCATGCGCGAAGTTTCAGATGTTGGCAAGCCAACGAACAGGTCTTTTGCTAATCCCAAAGGCTCGAGCACCTCAGTACGCAGAACGTCTCTGAAATCTTGTCCTGTGACGGCTTCCACCACCATCGCCAACACCCAGTGGGCGCTAAGACCGTGGTAGCTGATGCGTGAACCAGGGACCCACTGCAGATTGAAGTCGCATACGGCTTGTCGCACTTTTGCGTGGTCATTCCAAGTGGTGCTGGGAACATCGCCATCTGGAAATCCACCTTGGTGGGTGATCACTTGAAACAGCGTGATGGCCTCTTTGCCGTTTTTTGCAAAATCAGGCAAATAATCGACAACCCGATCGGTAAAACGCAGCTTTCCTTGTTCATGCAACTTCCAAAGCAAAGTGGCCATGATGATTTTGGTGTTCGAGTACAACAACCACAAAGATTGGTTATCAGCAGCCACCGCTTTTGTATCGGCCTCGTGGCCTTGGCCCACTCGTGCATGCCCAAAACTTTGCTCCCACACCAAACTGCCCTCATAAGCCAATGCAATTTGCGCACCGGGATAGCGTTTGTCTTGAATGTGTGTGTTGATAAGTTCACCCAATCGCGCCATCGCATCTGCTTGGATGGGCGCGTTGGTTATGGGTGCTGCGGGTAAGGGGTAAGTCATGGGCTGTACAAACCTAAATATTAGAAAATCGAATCTGGAATGTAGCGCAGACCAAAAGAAATCCATCGCGTGCTGGTTGTGCCATTGAATTGTTGGCCAATCGTGGTGTCGATTTGAAACAGATTAGGTATTACAGAGTAACGCGCCCCAGTTTGCCAAAACGGTTTAGCCTTGTTGTCACCAAAAGTTTCGGCGATCAACATGAATCGACCACCGGTTTGAATTTCTGCACCAAAACCATAGGTCATTCGGTTTTCATTTGTAAGTTTGTCGCGAAGCCAGCCGAGGTTGGTGTGATAAATAACTTTGTCATTCAGCGTAGAAATAGACAACGGGATGTAGGCATAGGTATTTCCCAAACTGTTTGGGCCGGCTGTTGTGCTGGGGTGATTAATTTGACCAACCGCCAAGCCCCATCCGTAATCGTTTGTTTTTAATTCGCGATACAAGGATTTGCCTTGCAACACATAGTCATTGGTAGCCACTTCTCCCGTGGTTTTAAAATGACCGCCACCTGCTGTAATTTCAAAATTACCAGTAAGATTGCACGCTGGAAAAGCCCATTTTTCATTGCTATCTTTATAAATACGAGTCCAACTCTCTAACTGACAACTACCGGCTGTAGTCAGTCGCGCATCGTCTGTCATGAAGGGCCTAGCAGCAAAAGATGAGGCGCTAAAAAATAAGGCCAAACAAAAAAGAAGATGTCGCATTATGAAAATTACTAATTAACTTCAGACGAAAATTATGACAAGATGGTGTGACAAGCAAATTACTTGAAACCCATTTTTGCACGAGCCTCCTCAAACACATTCAAAGACCAGACCATGTCAGCAACTATTCGCGTTAGCCAAGAGAAACTAGAAAAATTTATATACGAAGCTTTCCTCAAAACGGGCTTGCCAGATGCCGATGCACGCACCATGGGCGCGTTGATGGCTGAAGCCGATTTGCAAGGTTCCGACGGCCACGGCGTGATTCGCATGGTGCCCTACATCACCCGATTCAAAGGTGGTGGCGTTAACCTCACGCCCAATATCCGCGTGGTGAAAGAAAAAGCTGCGATGGCTTTGATCGATGGCGATAACGGCATGGGCCATTTGGTGATGAAACAAGCCACCGAGTTGGCCATCAAAAAAGCCAAGACGGCCGGTGTTGCCTGGGTCGGATCTGTGCACTCCAACCATGCAGGCCCTGCTTCTTTGTATGCACGTATGCCTCTAGCGCACGACATGATTGGTTTGTATTTCGCAGTGGGTAACGCCAACCACTTGCCACCTTGGGGGGGATTGAGCATGTTGCTCTCCACCAACCCCATCGCTTGCGCGATTCCCGCGATGCACGAAGCGCCGGTTATTTTGGATATGGCTACTACCGTCACTTCTTACGGCAAAGTAAAAGCCAAGCGCCAACGCGGCGAGATGATGCCTGAAGGCTGGATGATCAACCGTGACGGAACGCCGCTACTAGACCCCCAGCAAGCAGATGATGGTTTGTTGTTGCCGATTGGTGGCTACAAAGGCTATGGCTTAGCACTCATTATTGGTATGTTGGCCGGCACGCTCAACGGCGCCGCTTTGGGCAAAGACGTGGTGGACTTCAACCATGACGCCAGCACACCTACCAACACAGGCCAAGCCATCATGGTGATTGACCCCGATGCATTTGGCGAAGTGAAGGAATTTAAAGAACGCATGGATTCGGTCATCCAAGAAATGCGCAACAGCGAACGCATCCAAGGTGTGGACCGCATTTGGTTACCGGGTGAACAATCGCACCAAAAACGCATTGACTATGCACGTGACGGCATTCCAATTCCTGATGCATTGGCCAAACAACTCCATGAATTAGCCACTGAATTAGGCATTGCACCTCTTGCTTAACCCCTTGCTTAACCCCTTGTGCATGGAATGCAATGCTCTTATGTATGAAATACAAAACCTTGTAACGAAATGAATATGAAACACACCCAACTTCTCATTAGTCTCGTCGCTGCCTTGGGCATGACCTTAGCTTCGCAGGCGCAAGCGCAATCGAATTACCCCAATAAACCTATTCGCATGATCTTGCCTTTAGCAGTTGGTAGCGCTGTAGACGTTGCGGCCAGGTTGCTTGCACAAAAAATGTCTACCAATATGGGCCAATCTATCGTGATTGAAAACATCACTGGCGCGGCGGGCATCATCGGCGCAGACAAGTTGGCCAAGGCCGCACCTGACGGTTACACCATTGGAGGATTTAACGACAGCGTGGTCACCATGGTGCCTAACTTGAACCCCAATACGCCTTACAACCCGCTCAAAGACTTTACTTTTGTGTCATTGGTGGCGACGGTTGAATTTTGTTTAGCAGTGCCGCCTGATTCACCTTATAAAACTACAGCCGATTTAATTGCCGCAGCGAAGAAAGCACCTGACAGCGTTGCCTTTGCATCAGGTGGCAACGGAAGCCCCCAACATATTGGTTTTGCGATGTTCAATTCGCAAACCAATACAGTGATGAAACATATTCCCTACAAAGGCGCTAGCCAAGCAGCGCAAGACGTGGCGTCTGGCCAAGTGCCTGTCACCATGCAAGGTATTGCCACCGTGGCGGGCTTAGTCAAAGGCGGCAAGTTACGCATCATGGGCGTGTCTATGAAGCAAAGACACCCGCAATTTCCGGATGTGCCGACGATTTCTGAATCTGGCGCACCCGGGTTTGAATTTAGCACTTGGTTCTTGGTAACCGCACCACCTGGAACACCTAAAGAAATAGTTACACGTTTGAATCGCGAAATCGTCAAAGCTTTGGCCGATCCAGAGTTACGTGAACGTTATGAAACACTTGGCTTGGCACCTCTCGGAACATCTCCAGAGGAATTGGCCACACGCACACAACAACAATTTGCGAAATACGCTAAAGTCATCAAAGACAACCAAATAAAATCTGAATAATGCAACCCTCTATAGGAATTACCAGCATGATCAATTCAAGACTTCTCACCAAACTATTCCTCACGTGGATATTGGCTTTCACTACGTGTCTGGCTTTAGCCCTGCCATCGCCCAAAGATATTGAAGCAGAAATGCAAGCAGGCAATCTTGCTAAAGCAGAAAGCATGCTTCGAGAAGTAATTGCAGAGAAACCACAAAGTGCCAAAGCACATTACGAATTGGGACAAGTACTAGCGCGTCAAGAACACTACGCACAAGCGCATCAAGAATTAGTCAAAGCAAAAGACATTGACCCAACACTTAAATTTGCCAGCAGCCCTGAAAAATTCAATGTTTTATATGACAAAGTGAGCCAACTACAAAACAAAACTCCAACTGCGCAACACAGTGTGGCAACTGCACAAGCCCAATCCCCTGCACCCGCGCAAAGCTCTGGTATCAATTTGAACTATGTGTGGATCGGCATTGCTGGTTTGGTCGCATTGGCCTTGATCATTCGCATCATGCGTCCAGCACCTCCTGCTGCAAACTACGCGCCAACGTATCCCCAAACCAATCCTGATGGATCGCCAGTGGCACAAAGAGGTTTTGGTCAACAGTACGCTCCCGGTGCGCCTCTGCAACAGCCCTACGGTCCTGCACCAACTGGTGGAATGGGTTCTGGCATGGGTGGTGCCGTCATTGGTGGATTGGCTGGCGTTGCTGCTGGATACGCCTTGTCAAAAGCTATGGAAGGTGATCACGGCGCTGGTCATGCCAACGCAGCCCCAGCGCAATCTGGTGGCTATGTGCCTTTTGACAGCCCTGCACAACCTGACCTCGGAAACTTTGACTCAGGCAGTGGTGGCGACTCTTGGGGCGACAGCGGATCGTCTGGTGGCGACGACAGTTGGTAAACCACTGTCGTACAAAGCTTTAAGAATTTTTTTGAATGAATTCAGCCACGCGCGCAATACCTGCCGTGATGGCTGCATCTGAAGCGGCATAACTAAAGCGAATATGTTGCCCATCATTGGGCACACGCGGTCCGAAATGGATGTCTGCCAACACTGCAACACCGGCTTCATAGAGCAAGCGCTTGCGAAACTCTTCTGAGTCTACACACCCCGTCATCTTGCAAGCCTCAGTCACGTTAGGCCATGCGTAAAACGCACCGCCAGGGGACTTGCAACTGATGCCAGGCACTTTGTTGAGCAAGCCCACTATCAAATCACGACGCTTGTGAAATATGTCGTGCATGCGTTGGGCGTCAGTCTGCGGGCCATTCAAGGCTTCAACTCCAGCCCACTGCGTGATGTGCGACGCGCATGACTCGGTGTTGGTGATCCAATTCGTGAAAAACGGAGCGAGTTTTTTGTTGGCTGCAAAGCCCAAACGCCAACCTGTCATCGCCCATGTTTTGGAGCAACCGTCAGAAATGATGGTGCGTTCTTGCATGCCGGGCAAAGACGCGATGGACTCAAACGCGCCGTCATAAACCAATTGCCCATAAATTTCATCTGCAAATATCCAAATTTGGGGATGCTTACGCAAGATCTCTGCAATAGCCTCTAAATCTTTGCGCGGAATAATGCCGCCGGTTGGGTTATGCGGCGAATTCAAAATCAACAGCTTGGTACGCGGTGAGATTTTGTCGACTAATTCTTGTGGGTCAAACCCAAAATTGCGCTCTTCACGCAAAAAGATAGGCACGCCTACCGCGCCATTGGCCTTGATTTGGGACTCGTAAATCGGAAAGCCTGGCACTGGGTAAATCACTTCATCGCCCGCGCCATAGTCGGTCACCGACAAGATGGTGTAGCCAATAAAGGGTTTGGCACCCGCAGCGACCACTACGTCGTTGGCATCCACCTGTATGCCTGTGCGCGTGCGGTTCAAATAATCTGCAGCGGCCTGTCGTAACTCTGGGATACCAGCCGAAGCTGTGTAGCCATGTTTACCTTCGCGAATTGCTTTGACACCAGCGTCTTGAATATTCACAGGCGTTGGAAAGTCCGGTTGCCCAATACAAAACGAAATGATGTCGCGGCCTTCGCGGATCAGTTGATTGACCTCTGCCAATACAACGAAAGCGTTTTCTGTGCCTAAACCCTGCGCGCGCTGACTGATGGCAACCATGTGTATCTCCTACTTTTTTTAAAATTTCGAGGTGTTGATAACTACTCAGCGTCTAACCATTCGCATATGGGTTTCCATTGCTCTAGGTCACGCTGCACTTTAGAGGCTGATATGTCGAACATCGACAAACCATGGGCTGCCATGTGCACGTAGTACTGTGTGTCACGAACATAACTCAGCACAGGAACATTGAGTGAATCCATGAATTTTTTAAGATTGGCCGCTGCGACAGTACGTGCATCCACACGGTTTCCCACCACCGCCACACGGGCTGTATGGGCACGCTTGAGTTGCAACAACTTGACAATGAATGCATGGGTGGCTTGCATGTCAAACATACTGGGCATGATGGGAACAATAATTTTGTCGGCCCTGCCAATGACCTCTTGCATACGCCAACCAGTCAGACCGCCAGGCGTATCAATCACAACATGCGTGGTGTCCTTGTAAGGTTTGGCGGTGTAAATTAAATCTGCTTCGTATTCCCAAGTAGAGATTTTGGGCAATGTCTCGGGGCGTTGCGTCACCCAAAATTTAGCCGACCGCTGCACATCAGCGTCTCCGAGCATCACTTGATGCCCGCAACTCGCGAAATAACCCGCAATATTCGTAGATAAAGTAGATTTACCGGAACCCCCTTTGGGGTTAGCCACCACAACAACTTTCATATTTCTAATGATACCTTGGTGCGCATTTCTCGCCATAGCAAAAACATGCCACTGGCAACCACAACCACAGCGCCCAAAGCAACCGCATGGTCTGGTGTCTGGTCAAACACCAACCACCCACCCAAAGTCATGTACAAAATTTGTTGATACAAAAAGGGACCTAAAAAAGCAGCTGACGCATACCGGTGCGCAGAGGCAACACACAAATGGCCTAAGCCGCCACACACGCCCGTCAAGGCGATAAGAACCCATGTCCACACACCCACGGGTGTTTGCCATTGGAACCATGCGAACGGAGCCAACACAACGGCAGACACAGCCGCCGAGAACAATTGGGTAGAAACTGGGTTCTCACTGGCAGCCAGGCGACGGGTCAGCATATTGAATCCAGCGTAAAGAAAAGCATTCGCAACGCTTAGAAAAATAGCAGGATGAAACGCATGGCTTCCCGGTCGAATGATGACCAGCACACCAGCAAACCCGACCCAAATAGCAATCCAACTAGCGGTATCCAATTTTTCTTGGAGCCACCAAGACGATAAAACAGCAATCAAGATAGGGACTGAAAATTGGATAGCGCCCGTTTCTGCCAACTGCAGATATTGCAAAGCCAAAAAGTTCATGGCTGTCATCAGTGCCAACATCAATCCGCGGATGCACTGCAACTTCAAGTTCACAACCCGAAAGATGCCCCAGCCCATCTTGGGAGCAAATACAGCGGCAGTGAATAAAACGTGTGTGAAAAATCGCATCCACACGACTTGCAAAACAGGCAAAGACAGCACCAACCATTTGGCGCTAGTGTCCAAGCTGGCAAACATTAAAGTGGTGAGAGTGACGAGTGCAATACCGATTTTTCGGTTTTTGGAACTGTCGCTAAGGAGTTGCGTCATGTATCAAAAAGTAAGCGACTACTCATAACTATACCCCCAAGTTACGAACCAAATAGTTGCATTCGTGACTCGCATGGGGGTAAAACATAGTATTGATATGACCATTAGCGTGTGATACTGCGCAACGAAATATCAGCAGCAGGAAATTTATACATGGCTAGCGTCACGATTGCATCGGTTAAAAAGAATTTTGGTGAAGTGCCCATTCTTCACGGCGTTGACATTGATATCCAAGATGGATCATTCACAGTTTTGGTGGGTCCATCGGGTTGCGGCAAATCCACCCTGTTGCGCATGATCGCTGGTTTAGAACAAATTAGTTCAGGAGAAATTCGCATTGGCAACAAGCGTGTCAACGATTTGCCCCCTAAAGAGCGCGATATCGCCATGGTTTTCCAAAACTATGCGTTGTATCCGCACATGACGGTACGCCAGAACATGGCTTTCTCTCTTGAGTTGGCCAAAGAAAGCAAAAGCGATATTGAAACCAAGGTAACCCGCGCCGCAGAAATCTTGGCACTCGATCCACTACTCGAACGCTATCCCCGTCAGCTGTCTGGCGGACAACGCCAGCGTGTCGCCATGGGACGTGCGATTGTGCGTAACCCACAGGTTTTCTTATTTGACGAACCCCTCTCTAACCTCGACGCCAAATTGCGTGTGGCCATGCGGAGCGAGATCAAAGAACTGCACCAGCGCCTCAAAACCACTTCTATTTACGTCACCCACGACCAAATCGAAGCCATGACCATGGGCGACAAAATTGTGGTGATGCGTGATGGCCGTATTGAGCAAACAGGCTCTCCACTAGATTTGTATGACATGCCCGCCAACCAATTTGTTGCTGGATTCATTGGCTCACCCGCTATGAACTTCTTGCCTTGTACGGTACGACGCAGTGGCGGTGCTTCACGCATAGAGTTGTCAGACGGAACGCTGATGGATGCACCACAAGGTTCGGGCGGAGTAGACGGCCAAGCGGCAGTATTTGGCACACGCCCAGAACACTTAACTCTCGCCAACTCTGGCGGTATTTCTGCGCGTGTCGTGGTGATGGAACCCACGGGCATGGACACCTTTGTGGCTTGCCGCAACGGATCTACTGAGCTGTCGGCCGTGTTCAGAGAACGCCACGATTTCGCTGTCGATAGCACCATCCATCTGATACCCGACCTCACGCGAGCGCATTTGTTTGACGCCCAAACCGGTATTCGTCTTGCTGCGTAATGCAGGTGAATACATCACCTCATCGTCATCGTCACCATCCATTTTCCCGTTGTCAGTCCGTTTTAATTCATCCAAAGGAGACTATTCATGAGTAAATTCAATCGACGGAATTTTCTAGGAAGCACTGCTACGGTTGCAGCCGCATCCTCCACATTAGGCGCAGGCGCTTTGAGCTTTGCACCTGCGGCCCAAGCCCAGACTATGAGCTTTAAGCCTGAAAAAGGCGCGAAGCTCAGGGTCTTGCGCTGGAGCCGTTTTGTGCAAGGCGATATCGACGCCTACATGATCAACGTCAAAAAATTCACAGACGCCACTGGCATAGAAGTGCGCGTTGACAACGAAGGCTGGGAAGACGTTCGACCCAAAGCGGCTGTAGCCGCCAACACGGGCGCCGGTCCCGACATTATTTTGTCGACCAACGACGACGCCAACCTGTACCCTGACAAACTCCTCGACGTCACCGACTTGTGCGAGTACTTAGGCAAAAAATACGGTGGTTTTTACCCCGCCTCCCAAACCTACCTCAAGCCCGATGGCAAGAAATGGATCGGCGTGCCTTTAGGTGCTGCAGGCGCGATGATGGTCTATCGCCAAAGCATGCTCAAAGCCGCTGGTTTTGATAGCTTTCCTAAAGACACAGACAACTTCTTGCGCATGTGTAAGGCCCTTAAAGAAAAAGGTACACCTGTAGGCTTTGCTCTTGGCAACGCCACCGGCGACGGCTTGTGGTGTAACTGGTTGATGTGGGCATTTGGCGGCAAATTGGTCGACAAAGACAACAAGGTAGTGATCGACAGTCCAGAAACCATCAAAGCTTTGGAATACGCCAAAGAGTTGTACGCCACCTTCATCCCAGGCACTTTGTCATGGTTAGACCCTAACAACAACAAAGCCTTCTTGGACGGACAAATTAGTGCAACCAACAACGGTATTTCAATTTACTACGCAACCAAGACGTCGCCTGATCCTAAGGTGCGCGAACTCAACTCGGACGTCTTCCACGCCAACTACCCCATCGGCCCTGTCGGTGTCGCAACGGAATCACATTTGTTCTTCAATCAAATGATCATGAAGTACACCAAGTACCCACAGGCAGCAAAAGAGTTCTTGCGCTTCATGATGGAAAAAGAGCAATTCGATCCTTGGTTGACAGGTGCAGGCGGTTACATCGCTCAGCCTTTGGCAGCTTATGAGAAGACAGCTATTTGGACGTCTGACCCTAAGCACACACCTTACCGCGATTGCGTCAAAAACATGCGCCCTGCGGGTTACGCTGGCAAACTGGGCTATGCCTCAGCAGGCGCAGGTGCTGACTTCATCGTTGTCAACATGGTGGCCGAAGCTGCTAGTGGCTCGAAGACTCCGAAAGAAGCCGCTGAACGCGCACAAAAGCGTGCTGAGCGTTACTACAAAGTCTAAAGACAATTCCTGAAACTACTCTGCCCCTATGACGACACCCATTCTCGAGAAACTTCAGAACAGCCGCAATGTGCTGGGCTTGATCTTTATGCTGCCAGCCGCTGTGCTGTTGTTGCTGTTTCTGACGTATCCCTTGGGTTTGGGTGTTTGGCTCGGTTTTACCGATGCCAAAGTGGGGCGGCCTGGTGAATGGATCGGTCTTGAAAACTATATCTTTCTAGCGGGTGACAGCGTCACCCAGCTAGCGCTTTTCAACACCTTGTTCTACACCACGATTGCCAGTGCTGCCAAGTTTTTCTTAGGGCTTTGGTTGGCCTTGTTGTTAAATAAAAATATTCGTTTCAAATCATTTTTCAGAGCAGTGATTTTGCTGCCCTATATCGTTCCCACCGCTTTGTCTGCCATTGCGTTTTGGTGGATTTTTGATTCGCAGTTCTCCATCATCAGTTGGGGCTTGGTCAAAATGGGACTGATCAATACCTACATCGACTTCCTGGGGGACCCATGGAATGCGCGCTTTTCTACGATCGCAGCCAACGTATGGCGCGGTGTTCCCTTTGTGGCGATCACATTGCTAGCCGGTTTGCAAACCATTTCGCCTTCGTATTACGAAGCCTCAGCGATTGATGGCGCCACACCTTGGCAACAGTTCTACCACGTCACATTGCCTTTGCTCACGCCCATCATTGCGGTGGTGATGACCTTCTCGGTTCTGTTCACTTTTACCGACTTCCAACTCATTTACGTCATCACACGCGGCGGGCCATTGAACGCTACGCATTTGATGGCAACGCTGTCTTTCCAGCGCGCCATCTCAGGCGGTGCGCTTGGCGAAGGCGCAGCGATCTCGATTGCGATGGTGCCGTTCTTACTCGCCGCCATTATGTTTAGCTACTTCGGCCTCCAAAGACGCGCATGGCAACAAGGAGGTGATGACAAATGAGCCAAGACCAAAGCGATACCGTTGGCATGTCCTATTTGGACAGCCGTTCGCGCCAATTTTTTATGACTTATTTGCCGCTCTTGGCATTTTTATTCATACTGCTGTTTCCTTTTTATTGGATGGGCGTCACCACATTCAAACCCGATAGTGAGTTACTCTCGCGCGACGGAAATCCTTTTTGGATCATTTCTCCAACATTGGCACATATCGAGAAATTACTATTCAAAACGGAGTACCCACAGTGGATGTGGAATACCGTCGTGGTGTCGGTCACTGCCACTTTCTTTTCTTTACTCGCCTCCGTATTTGCAGCCTATGCGATTGAACGCTTGCGGTTTTCTGGTGCTAAAAATGTAGGCCTAGGCATCTTCTTGGCGTATTTGGTGCCACCCTCTATTTTGTTTATTCCACTGGCCTCGGTGGTGTTTCAAATGGGATTGTTTGACACACGCTTGGCGCTCATCCTTACCTACCCCACCTTCTTGATTCCGTTTTGCACCTGGTTGCTGATGGGTTACTTCCGCTCTATTCCTATGGAGTTAGAGGAATGCGCTTTGATTGATGGTGCCAACCGTTGGGAAATCTTGGTCAAGATCATCTTGCCTTTGTCTGTGCCCGGCTTGATTTCTGCAGGCATCTTTGCTTTCACCCTATCGTGGAACGAATTTATTTACGCACTCACCTTTGTGTCATCGAGTGAAATGAAAACTTTGCCCGTCGGCGTGGTTACCGAATTGGTCGAAGGTGATGTCTACCACTGGGGCGCACTGATGGCTGGCGCCCTGTTTGGGTCACTGCCTGTGGCCGTGATTTACTCTTTCTTTGTTGAGTATTACGTCTCAGGCATGACCGGTTCGGTCAAAGAGTAATCAGGCTTTTTTCAGCCAGCGTACCAAGTGCTCGGCAGCGTCTGCATCGCCCAAACCTGATTGTGCAGACGCTTGAAAGTTTGCCATCGCAAGTTCTGTGAGTGGAAGTTTTCTGTCCAGTGTTTGCGCATGTGCACGCATCGCGCCTAAGTCTTTTATCACCGTGTTGAGTGTGACGTTAACCGTATCAGACTTGCCATCAATCAAGGATTGCGCAATAAACGCACCGCGGTTTTTTAGCAAGTTCGGCCCACCCGAGGTTTCTGAAAAAATATCGACCACGCGTTTTGGATCCAGGCCCAATGGTTGAATCAGCGACAAAGCCTCGGCAAAGGTGTGCCAATACACCAGCAAAGGCAAGTTGATGGCGAGTTTCATCATCGACCCAGCGCCGTGGTTGCCGACATGCTCAACCCGCTTGCACATTTGCTCTAGTAGCGGCCTGGCCATTTCTAAGTCTTCTGCACTGCCGCCGACAAAACCAATCAGCTTGCCTTCTTTGGCGGGACCGATGCTGCCGCCTACGGGGCACTCCAAATATTTCACGCCTACTTTTGAAGCTTTCTCCGCCATCACTGCTTGTTTGTCTGGCGAGACCGTGCTCATCTCAATGATGAGTTTGCCCGTAGCAGGCGCCGACAAAAGTCCATTGGCAGCAAAGTACACATCGTCAAGCGCTTGCTCATTGGTCAACAAACAAATCACGATGTCTGATTGTTGAATCAAGTCTTTTGGCGTGGCGCACCAAGTGGCACCCAACGCCATGGCAGCGCTTGCTTTAGCCTGGGTTCTATTCCATACCAACAAGTCATGTCCGACAGACTTCAAGCGCGCTGCAATCCCAGTGCCCATTTTTCCCGTTCCAGCGATACCAATCTTCATAGTTTTTTCACTCCAGTTTCATGTCACGAATCACGGCACGGAATTGGTCCATTTGCCGCTTCAAAATTGCGTCTTGCTCTGCTGGCGTCGATCCAACACCTTCAGCGCCTAGGTCAGCAAGGCGTTTAGCCACATCGGGGTTGCGAACCGCTGCAATGATCTCGCGGTTCAAACGGTCGATGATGTCTTTGGGCGTTTTCGCAGGCGCAAACACACCGTTCCATCCTTCCAATTCCAAGCCAGGAAAGCCTAACTCTTTGACGGTAGGCACATCGGGCAAACCAGCGATACGTTTGGTCGCGGTTGTAGCCAATGCACGCAATGTACCTGCCTTAATTTCCGCCAATGATGAAGAAAGTTGGTCGCCACCCACTTGAATGCGACCTGCGAGCAACTCTTGCTTCATGGGGGCTGCGCCTTTGTATGGCACGTGTTCCATTTCAATTTTGGCGTCACGCTTATAAGACTCACCCAAAACGTGCATTGCAGAACCTGGGCCTGTAGAGCCATAGTTGTATAGCAAGCTTTTATTGGTTCTCAATAGATTGGCCAATTCGCGAAGATCTTTAGCCGGTATGCCAGGGTTGGCAGTCCATACAAATGGAACATAGACAGCAATTGATACACCCGCGAAATCGGTATCTACATTGAATGGCGAACGGTTGCTCAAAGTCTGCGCTACAGAAGACAAAGGAAAGGAGATGTTGTGCATCAAGATGGTGTAGCCGTCTGGTGCAGCTTTCGCGACCAAGTCCGCACCAATCGCACCTCCGGCACCGCCACGGTTGTCGACCAACACGGGTTGGCCCATCGACTCGCTCATGCGCTGGGCCACGATACGGGCCACGATGTCGGTCGTTCCGCCAGCAGGAAAAGGCACGATCATTTTGATCGGCTTGGATGGATATGCCTGAGCGAGGGCCACGCTAGGGATCGCTCCTAGGCAAACCGTGCCCACCAAAATAGCTAACAGGCGGTGAATGGTCCGTCGATTGAAATGCATGATCGTCTCCTTGTAGAAATAATAAGTATCTATTTGTCTCTCTTTTCACTATCGCACAGTGCCTTCATGGCCTTTGGTCCCTTAAGCGACAAAGACTAGGAGGGGTTTGCCATAGAGGGGTAATCCCCACTGACAAAAACGCAGGCAAATGCCATGATCTCCGCACTTTGTTTAGGAGACATTTACTATGACACGTCGCGTATTTTCTAAATCTTTACTAGCCCTCTCACTAGGCTTAACCCTCGTTGGTTCTGCTGTTGCCCAGAGCTATCCCACCCGCCCCATCACCATGGTGGTTCCATGGGGTGCTGGTGGTGGAACAGACGCTACTGCGCGCATCGTCGCTGCTTTGATGGAAAAAGAAATGGGTCAACCGGTCAACGTCGTTAACCGCACTGGCGGCAACGGTGTGGTTGGCCACTCAGCCATCGCTACGGCACCAGCCGACGGTTACACGATCGGCATGATCACTGTAGAAATCTCGATGATGCATTGGGCGGGTTTGACTGAATTGAATCCCAAGGAATACACACCGCTAGCTTTGATGAACATTGACCCTGCTGCTGTCACTGTAAGAGCAGATTCACCTTATAAAACTGTCAACGACTTGATGAACGCTGTCAAAGCCAACCCTGGCAAATTTAAAGCGTCGGGCACGGGTCAAGGCGGTATTTGGCATTTAGGTTTAGCCGGCATGTTGAAAGACCAAAAACTCGACGTGAGTGCTGTGCCATGGGTTCCCTCCAATGGCGCCGGACCGGCTATGAACGACTTGGCCGCAGGTGGTATTGAATTTGTGACTTGCTCCTTACCAGAATCAAGGGCATTGATAGATGCTGGCAAGGCTCGCCCCTTGGCGGTTATGTCAGCGCAGCCATCTGCGCTCTATCCCAATGTTCCAACGCTCAAAGCAGCAACAGGCAGTAATTGGACCGTCGGTGCTTGGAGAGGTATTGCAGGACCTAAAGGTTTGCCTGCGGATGTCCAAGCAAAACTCGGTGCAGTGCTCAAGAAAATTTATGACAGCCAAGACTTCCAAGGCTTTATGCAACAACGTGGCTTTGGAATCGTCTATGCCGATGCCAAGGGCTTTGAGCAATTCATGGCTAAAGGTGACGCCGATATGGGCGTCGTCATGAAATCTCTTGGTTTAGCCAAATAAAAATTTATGAAATTCAATGACACCCTCAGTGGCCTAGCGCTTTTAGCGCTATCGCTGCTCATTCTCTTGACTGTCAGAACGTATCCGGATATCCCGGGGCAAAACATTGGCCCAGGCGCTTTTCCTGGACTGTTGGCATGGCTTCTGGCACTTTGTTCAGTACTTTTGATTTTGAAAGGGCTGAAGACAAAGAAACACGAGGAGTGGGTGATCATTGGTGGTTGGATGAAATCATGGTTTCACCTGCGTAACTTTTTGATCACTGTAGGTTGCTTGTCGTTCTATATCTTCGCGTCTGACTACTTAGGCTTCTTAATTTGTGGCGTGTTGGTCTTATCGGTCATGTTTGCAGCACTAGAGGTTCGCGCCAAATGGATACTGCCCATCGCCATCATCGTGACCTTTGTCGTGCACACCATTTTTTACAAGGGACTACGCGTCCCTCTTCCTTGGGGTCTCTTGATGCCCATTCAGTGGTAATTCAAGAAAGCTATTTATGACCACTGCTGTTTTATTACAAGCCTTTTGGCTGGTGTTTGACCCATATGTTTTACTGGTTATTTTGTGCTCTGCGATGTTTGGTCTTTTTGTAGGCTGTATTCCAGGTTTAAGTGCAACGATGGCAACGGCATTGTTGGTGCCTATCACCTTCTTTATGCCACCCGTGCCTGCGATTGCAGCCATCGTGACTGCAACTGCTATGGCGATTTTTTCTGGCGACATTCCAGGAGCGCTTTTGCGTATTCCTGGGACACCCGCCTCTGCAGCCTATACCGATGAGGCCTATCAAATGACCTTGAAGGGTCAGGCCGAGATTGCCTTGGGCGCTGGTCTAGTCTTCTCCGCCATTGGTGGCTTGTTTGGCACGATCGTGATGGTGTTGTTCTCCCCTGGATTGGCTGAGATCGCGTTGAAGTTTTCTTCGTTTGAATATTTTTGGTTGGTAGTACTTGGCTTAGCCGGTGCGGTATTCATTGGTAACACCAGCGTTTTGAAAGCTTGTATTTCTTTGCTGTTGGGTTTGCTCATCGCTTGTATCGGTTTAGAAAACCCAGCAGGAATGTTGCGTTTCACTTTCGGCATGAAAGAGCTGATGAGTGGGGTTGAATTGATCCCCATGATGGTAGGTATGTTTGCGGTATCTGAACTGCTGCGCTACATCACCAATTTGGATCCACCGCCGATGATTGCGACCGAGAAGATCGGTAATATCTTTGCAGGTATGTGGGGACTTCTTAAGAAATACCCATGGGCTTTATTTCGAGGCAGTGTTTTAGGCACCATCATTGGTATTCAACCCGGTTCGGGCGCTGACATGGCCTCTTGGCTGAGTTATGCCATGAGCAAGAAGTTCTCGAAGGAACCCGAGAAATTCGGTACCGGACACGTCGAGGGCATTGTGGAGTCTGGTGCAGCCAATAATTCTTCGCTGGCTGGCGCTTGGATTCCAGCCATCGTATTTGGTATTCCAGGTGACTCAATCACAGCGATTGCAATTGGTGTTTTATATTTGAAGAATATGAACCCAGGGCCGATGATTTTTATCAATAACCCTGAGAATATTTACGCGATCTTTTTGGTCTTCATTTTGGCCAACATCATCATGGTGCCTCTCGGTTGGCTCACCGTCAAAATTGCCACCAAAATTTTGCGTGTGCAACGCAATATATTGATGCCTATTATTTTGCTATTTTGTATCGTTGGCTCGTTCTCGATCAACAACTCGGTATGGGGCGTTTTCCTGATCTTGTTCTTCGGTGTGGTGTCCTTCATCTTTGAGGAGAACGGGTTCCCGGTAGCCCCCGCCATCTTGGGCGTCGTGCTGGGCACGATGATGGAAGAGAACTTTGTCACCTCGATGATCAAGTCTGACGGTGATCCATTGGTCTTCTTCACGCGTCCGATTGCGATGTGGCTAGCGATAAGTACCATCATCATTTTGTTGTGGCCCGTAGGCACTTGGGCTTATGACCGCATTAAGAATGGTCCTGCTCCAGAGCCCTCTCAGTAATCCAGCAACTGGTCTGCTGTCTAATAAAAATGCCTCGCTATGCGAGGCATTTTTTATGTAGCTTTCTGGTTAGATTGTCACGCCACCATCCACCACCAAGCTTTGCCCGGTCACATAAGAACCTGCTTGCGAGGCCAAGAAAACAGCGGCGCCAGCAATTTCATCTGGCTCTCCAATCCGTCTAAGCGGTGTCGTCACCATGCGCTCTTTCAGCATGGCTTCGTCTTCCCATAAAGCGCGGGCAAAGTCGGTTTTGATCAAACCTGGGGCAATGCAATTGACCCGCACATTGTGCGGACCATATTCGACCGCCAAGTTGCGGGCGAGTTGCATATCGGCGGCTTTGCTGATGCAGTAAGCGCCGATGACGGATGAACCACGCAAACCACCAATGGAAGACACGATGATGATGGAACCAGCTTTGCGTTGGATCATTTTGGGCGCAACCAAGTTGATCAACCAATGGTTGGCCACGATGTTGTTATCCAAGATTTTGCGGAACTGTTCGTCGGCAATGCCTGCTTGTGGACCGTAATAGGGGTTACTGGCAGCGTTACATACCAGCACATTCACTTGGCCCCAATGGCGCTCGGTCTCGGCTACCAAATTGGCCAGATCGTCTTTAGAAGAGATGTTGGCGGCTATCGCTACCGCACGGTCTTTGCCGTATTTGTCTTGGATGGTTTTAACCACCTCTTCGCAAGCAGCTACTTTGCGTGACGACACCACAACTTTGGCACCGTGCTCGGCCATGCGTAATGCAATGGCACGACCGATACCGCGCGAAGAGCCGGTGATGATGGCGACTTGGCCTTCTAAACTGAATAAATTCACAGACGTATTCCTTAAATCTTGAAATCGGATTTTCTAGTGTTGATGAAACAGGCCAATTTAACTAGCCAAGCCACGCTCACTCCGCCTTGACGCCCGCGGCAGAAATGACTTTCGCCCATTTGATAATTTCTTCATCTAAGAACTTACCAGCTTGATCAGGCGTACTGCCTACAGACTCAATGCCTAGGGACTCAAACTTGGCGCGCATGTCAGGCGAATTAATAGCCTTAGCCGCTTCGGCAGACATACGGTTCACAACATCCTTTGGGGCTGCCGCCTGGGTCAAGAACAACACCCACGTTGAACCTTCAATGGCAGGTCCGCCCGCTTCTGCAATCGTCGGCACTTCAGCCGCACCTGGTACGCGCTTGTTAGAGAACACCGCCATGGCCTTAATTTTTCCGCTGCGTACGTGCGGCATCAAAGCGCTGGGTGTATCCGTCAAGATTTGCAAACTGCCGCCCATCAAGTCGCTAAGTGCGGGGGCTGTTCCTTTGTAGGGAATGTGCACTATGTCGGCTTGGGTCACTTGTTTGAATAGCTCTTGCGTCAAATGCGCAGCTGCTCCTACACCTGAAGAGCCAAACGAGACCTTGCCAGGATTGGCTTTTGTATAGGCAACCAGTTCTTTCACGTCTTTCACAGGGAGGTTGTTATTGACCGTCATGAGCAACGGAGCAATACCCACCAAGGAAACTGGCGCGAAGCTCTTGACCGGGTCATAAGGAAGGCGGCCTGCATACAGCGTGGCATTGGCAGCGTGGGCGCCAATCACCGTGACGAAGGTATAGCCGTCAGGTGCCGCACGTGCAGCGAGGTCAGCCCCCAAAATGGAGTTGGCGCCTGGTTTGTTTTCGATCACGATGGTCCAGCCGGTTTGCTCCATGATTTTTTGCACCACCATGCGCGTGGCGTTGTCGGTGATGCCGCCTGGGGTGTAGGGAATGATCCATTTGATGGGCTTATTCGGCCAAGCTTGGGCTTGCGCAAACAGCGGCAAGGCTAAACAAACAGCGATGGCGCTGCGGCGCATCCAAGAAACTGAATTTTTTTGGTGGGTGATGGGGTGCATGGTTGTCTCCTTATGCTTAAGATGTTCTAGGCCACTTATTAAAGCACTTTGCTACGCCCAGACTTAATTTCAGACAGTTTCTTCTTGCCGTCCAAGCGCCTTTGCTTGGATGCCTTGGTAGGTTTTGTGGGGCGACGTTTCTTAGGCGGTATGGCAACCGACTGCACCACGTCCATCAACCGAGCGAATGCTTCTATGCGGTTCATGTCTTGGCTACGGTGTTCTTGGGATTTGATGACCAAGACCCCGTCCCGGGTGATGCGGTTGTCATTCAAAGCCAGTAGGCGGTCTTTGACGTCGTCAGGTAACGAAGACACGCCAATATCAAAACGCAAATGGATGGCACTAGAGACCTTGTTGACGTTTTGACCACCCGCCCCTTGTGCGCGCACTGCGGTAATTTCAACCTCTGATTCTTGAATTTGAAAAGCATGTGCCAAGGGGGCAACTCCTTTGCCTTGAATTGAGTCGGTGATTGTGCAGTCATTCCATGCAGACAGCAGTGAGTACACTGGCAACCTTTTTTGCCTGACTATTAAAAGGACGTCACATGAACACCACACCCTCCGGCCTGCAATTCACCGACTCCGTCGTGGGCGACGGCGACGAAGCTGCATCTGGTCAATTTGTTACCGTGCATTACACCGGCTGGCTGTTTGAAGATGGCGAGCAAGGCGCGAAGTTTGATTCCAGCCGTGACCGCAATGACCCTTTCGAGTTTTCGCTTGGCGCGGGCATGGTGATCAAGGGCTGGGACGAAGGCGTTCAAGGTATGAAGATTGGCGGGCA
>Ga0209085_1000592_pt1 | contig 26176 bp, 39 predicted proteins | sample C_131016_EF_Meta_FD_187310 | JGI IMG/M metagenome (GOLD analysis project Ga0209085, IMG submission 187310) | Freshwater microbial communities from Lake Croche, Canada to study carbon cycling - C_131016_EF_MetaG (SPAdes) (version 2) | ecosystem: Environmental > Aquatic > Freshwater > Lake...
TTTTTGGAATTTTGGAATGGAAATTGATGAATTTTTGTACATGGGGAATGGAAATTGATGAAGGTAAAGTGGGTGACTCCATGGAGGTACCCGTAGAGTCGCATGGAACAGTCATATTTTCCGTGAAGAACATTAATTCCATGCTGAAGTTCCATAGTGTCGCGCGTATACTTCGTCGGGTGCAACCAGTGTAAATACCTCCTTGGATTCTGCATCTCTATAATGCCTAAAAACATCATCATGCTTCTGAGCAAAATTCTCTTTTGGAAGGCCCTGAAATAGTTCTGGGTAAGCTTCGGCGTTTCTAATTATTACACCCGGGCCTGTATATGATATCACGTCTGACGCATTACTTTTATTTTTAATTAAATCTTCCCAGATGCGTTCCCAGAATGGATGCTTTGGAGGGCTAGCCATTAGAGCATTTTGATATTTTTCATGATACGTCTCATTGTCAAAAGGAGACTCGGCCGCACTCGCCTTGCATTTTGGAATCAAGTGTTCGAAATTTTTTAAACATTGATAGTCCATGTCGGCGTATATACCGCCATACTCGTAAAGTATAAAGTATCGGGCCGCGTCGAATCTATTGATATTTTTTGGGTAATTTGAATACGTGTCATAAAACCATTCGTATTTTGTTCTTATAAGCTCGTCCAGGTCTTCATCGGTCCACATTCTGTATTCCCAGTCAGGAAAATTGCGGCGCCAACTCTCTTGACAATGTTTCCATATACCTTTCCATTTCGATTCATCTCGGGGCGCGGTTTGATGTATTATTTTAGGTATTGAGCACTCGTTATAACCTGATGTAGATTTTGTGACTAAAATACATAGAATTATAAGTAGTAGTATTACTATTAATTCCATGTTACATGTAGATATTTTAGTAAGCATCTCCATCATGAAAGTACTTGAACCCCCTGAGCGGCTCGTGACCTATGTTGAACTTTTTGAGGACAACATCGTGAAGGGGGGCATCGCCCCATCTGTAGCGTAGTATGTTGCCACTCTCATCCAACTTCCTGAACCAATCCTGTACATCCGGTCGAAACCACACGTCGACCCTGCTTATGAATACGTTCGTATAAGGCATGCCCGTGTCGTAATACTTTGCATCATCCCCGAGCCACTCGGGCAGGGTCTTGTTCGTGGTCTCGTGGATCTCCTTGACCCACCGAGGGCTCTTGTAAGGAATTTCATCCGAGACAGAATTGAAAACATTTTTCCAATTTTTTCCATCCAAAATACAATCTTCATCGACCCGAAGGACGGTACGGTACGGTTTCAAGTAATTCCATACATCGATGGTGTTAAATTTACACATGAGCGCGTATCCCTTTGGATGGGCATTCATAGATTCGTAATTTTCGTATGTTATATTGTCCGGGTATACGAAAGGTATAGTTTTCCAAATTATTTTGAGTTCGGGTGTCTGCGAATCTATATAGACCCTGTCTTCGGGTGTTATGTTCCCTTCATCGAAAAGGATAATGTCGGCCGGAGGGGGGCCGTCAAACACGTCTACAATTTTTTTATTACGGGCTATCAATTTATCATACTTGCTCCGGTCGTCATAGCCTCTTGTCAGGCAGAATATGCAGTTTGAATTGCCATAGAAGCTCTGCCGGTTGAATAGCATTATGACCACTATGAGTACGAGGACCGCTATGAATATGAAGATTTCCATTTTAATTAGTAGATATAAAAAATGTCAACCTATATCAGGGCTATGGATGGTGATGACTTTATGCTCCTGCTCATACTCATCGTCCTATTGATAATACTTGTGGCCCGTACATCATTCCTCGAGAAGACGAGAGGAAGTTATAGACTCGGTAATATAGTCGGTTTCTGGTACACGGACGGTCATGAAGACGTGAGGGTCTATGAAGACTTTCGGGCAATGTCCCATGGCCACGACGGGACGTTCGGGGCGTTTCTCAAGGACCATGAACCGACCGAACGTGTCGATGACCCGAACGTTTTGACAAACGAACCGTACTGGTGGGATCGCCCCGATACATACCGGAAAATATACCCCCATTTTAACAAATCCCTGAGGGCCGCGATAAAAGCCTATAAAGGGTGGGAGTTTTCGGATGTCATCGGGCCGGACACGTGCGTAATTCACATGAGGCTCGGGGACTTTCTAGAAGTCGGCGATCGAACCATGAATGTCGATGAGATAGTTCGGGCGACCGATAAACTCCCACGCGATCCGGCCGTCTTTGAGATACTGAATGGTGGCAAGTTCCATCAGCATGACAACGACTCGTCGAGTGTCGATGTACAGAAACAATCCGACAAAATTATAGATGACCTGTGTTCAAAAATTAAGGAAAAGTATCCAAACACGCAGGTTAACAAAATAGAGAGTGAAAATGCGGACAAGGATTTTTACAGAATGGTCCACGCGCCTATGCTCATCACCGGTCTCGGAAGTTTTGCGACCATGGCCGCGGCCGCAAATGAAAACTTTCGACTGAGTCCCGGATTCACGCTCAGGGCCGGGGGGAGGGACAGTGCGACCGAGGAAACCCTCTACGAACAGTGGCTAACATACGTCTAAATAATTTCATGGCCCATCGTAATGTGGCCGGTGGTCATCATCATCATCGTCTTGCTTTTTGTAATTTTGAATTTTAATAAAAAAATTCCAAAAATTATATGGACCTACTGGGATGGACCCCTGTCTGACATGGCCGAGAGGTGTATCAAGACATGGTCCGAGACGAATCCGGGGTATAAAATTGTAATTTTGAATCGCGAAAATGCCCCGGACGTTTTCTCATTGAAATTTGCTGACACCCCGGCCAGGGCATCTGATTTCATCCGGCTCAGTGTCTTGGCGAAGCATGGGGGTATATGGATCGATGCGACGACCATCTTGTCCGGGCCGCTCGATTGGGTCCACTCGGGGCGTGAGTTTGTGGCCTACTATAAAGAGGGGAACATGACCCGGGGAGAGTACCCATGCATAGAGAGTTGGTTTCTTGCGTGCGTACCGGGGTGTCCATTTGTTCAGATGTGGCTCGATGAATTTATGACAATGAATAATTACAATTCGCCCAGAGAATATATCGATGCGGCCGGGGTCGACCTACAGAACATGAGCGAGCTCGAATACTTGACCGTGTACGTCGCGGCCCAGAAGGTTCTCCAGACCCGCATGGATCCCGGAGAGGCGTGGGACCGATTCAGGCTCGAGCGCATGGAGGACTCTCAGCAACACTGGTGGAACCTGCGCCTCTTGTGCGACCCGAAACGACCAAAGCCCCGGGTCATAAAGTTCACCAGGTATGCCCGGGCCGAGATCGAGAGCGACCCGAGTCTGAAATGCGCCTACATGTCCCATGAGTTGTCATGAGGCCGTATGCGCGGGACTCGGCAGTTGCTATAATTTTTAGAAACGGTCCCCATGCTCTCGTTGACATAGTCCCGAACCTGCTCAAACTCGGTCGTGAATACCTGAACGTCTCCATTGTTCACGAGCTTCTGGAACAGGTCCGTCATCACCGTCGAGAACATCTCGAGGACGTTATAAATATCGCTATTCTTCTGGCGGTTCTTTTCGTCGCGCTGAATGAGCGTCTTGAACTTGTCGGCCGTGAGCTCGTTCATCATGAATTTGATGCGGAGCTCGCGATTCAGGGCCGGGTTAAACTCACGGGCCGCGTACGTGTGTCGAAGGACCTGGTCCGCGTGGATCGGGAGCCGGTACACGGCGTGGTTGACGAACGGTCGAACAAATTGCCAGTCCGGTAGCCCGCCACATGGAACATCGAGTGGGTTGCGTGGAAGGGTCCCGGCCGCTCGGAGATATTCATAATAGTGCGGGTTGTGAACTATAGACGTCACGATCGTGCCGTGGCGCCAGCTGAATGCAGTATGGCACTGCGTACACCACATCTGATCGCACCCATCAATCTTGAAAATCATACAGGCACACTGCGGACAGGGCCGAGAGTCGCGCGCGAGCAGTCGGGCCGTCTCGACGCTGTTCGGGTCGCATGTATGGTCTTCGGTCAACAGGACCTCGTGGCATTCCTTGCACGTCTCCTTCTCACATATACCACACTTCCAGTCCGAGCCGAGGAATCCCTTGCATTCGGTCGCTGGACATGCCCGAACAAAGAGCCGCTTCATTCGGGTCGAATCACGCTGGCCGTGACGGTACAGATTCAGGAACCGAATCGTCTCTTCGAGATTTTCTAGTTTCGACTTTTCTTCGTAGAATGCGGTTCGGCATCGGGCCACGGTCTCGAGCCGCTTCTCTCCGGCCCGGAATTCGTCGGCATCATCGATGTACATAGTCTTGGCCCGGAGAATCTCGTGCCGGGCCCGGGCGACTCGCCGGGTCGCTGCCACGAAGCGGTCCGATAGCTTACGAATTTTAATTTCGAGTTCGACAAAATTTTGGGTCTCGGGCATGAGAGACTTTTCGCGTTCGAGTAGAACATTTTCGCGGTGCTCCTTGTATATTTTGTTCATAAACTTTTGGGTGAAATTCTCGGCCAGGAATGACCGAGGCCACACCTTACGACACGACATGCAATGTGCATCCTGGGTCGAATCGAGGAGATACCGCTCGGTACATGACGCGCACGCGCTAAATTCGGGACAATACGCGCAGACAATTCGGGAACGAGTCGATTTGTTAAACGGTTCACAACAGGTCCCGCACTCTTTCATTATTCTTAGGGGGGTCCTTTTTTTTAACCTCGGTTTTGATCACCTTGACACCGTGCTTCGTAATCTTGATCGGGATGGCCAAGTCATCCTCGTCGGCCATGTCGGCCCATGACATTTTCTTCTCGGCCATTACATTATTTGCTCATCTTCTTTTTAACGGCCTTGATCGTCTTCTTGGCCTTGACCTTGGGGGTTGGCTTGGATGCCGATGGGTACTCACCGAAGATTGCATCGAGGGCCCGCTGTCGAACATCCAGTTGGCTCTCGGCGTACTCGAGTCGGGCGACGGCCAGTTCAATCTGCTCCTGTGTGTACCCGGCGCACTCCCACGCAACCTTCATGACGTGAAGGGGCGGTCGGGTCGGCTGGGGGATTCCGGACTCGGTCGGGGGGCCCTTCTTGCTATACTTTTTCATGGCCCGAAGGACCGGCTCGTGGTCCAGGATCTGCTCAATCTTGACGACAGGCTTGGGTGGAGGGTGGGCGGCGTGCCACTCCTCGCATCGCTTGATGAAGGCCGGCCCGAGTCCCAATTTCTTGGCGTAAAATTCATAATCAGGGGGAGGGCGCCACGCGGGCCGCTCGTCCCGAGCGATGGATCCGGCCCCGCGGTTGATGGCGTCTACGACCTCACCGACCCGACCAGGGGTCCCGGTCGGGATGATCTGGCTCTTTTCAGGGACCCAGTGACTGTGTATCGCACCGCCCTGGACGCGGCTCTGGAAGACGGTCGGGGCCGTGCCCCGGCTTCTGATGATGGGGCGAATGTTTGCCATTTGTATTCTACCATGGGTCCCAGAGAATCGTGGCACGTTCAGGACACGAATTTCTCGGCCCAGTACATATGACAATCATAGGGCTCCTCCATTTTCTACTGGTTCTCTTTATCGTCATGACGCCATTCATAGGCAATGAATACTTTCTGACTTTACACCTTCTGATTGTGCCATTTATAGTCCTACACTGGCTCACGAATCAGTCAGTCTGTGCCCTGACCGAGATTGAGAAACTGCTGACGAATAAAAAGAGCGATGACGAGACCTTTTTCGGAAAGCTCGTGGGCCCGGTCTACAAATTTCAAACGCAGGACGAAGAGAATCTATTCTTATATGCGCTTATGGGAGCCTTGTTCACAATGACTTATATTAAACTACACACTATGGGGTTTGTCCAGTTGAAGGCTGACTGGGCCAGGTTTACTCGTCTTCTTCAAACTCCTCTGTCTCGACCAGGTCCCCCGAGTCCGACTCATGATCCGAGTCGGCCAGCATCTCCGCCAGACGCTCCGCTGCCGTCTTAACCTTCTCGAACTCGGTCGGCGGGGGCGCGAGGGGCTCGCCGTACTTCTCGCACGTCTCACAGGGCTCGGCCGGCTTCTGGTCGATCGGGTGGGTGTGGACCGGGTCGGTCTTGGCCTTCTTCTTGTCGGGCTTGGGGCCCTTCGGGGCCGGGTCGCCGTTGGCCTGCTTCAGGTGGCGCAGGCAGAAGACCTCACCCTTCAGGGCCGCAAACTTGCAGGGCTCCTTCTTTGAGGTCTGGGCCGTGCAGCAGGTCTTCTCAGCCTTGGCCTTGGGCTCCTTGGGGGTCTTGGGCTTTGGCTCGGTGACGACCGTCACCTCCTTGGCCTTCTTGGTATACTTGCGAGGAACCTTGAGAGCGGTCTCAAGGTACTTGGCACTCAGCTCCTCAAAGTCCAGGTTATAGTCGGCCGCGATCCGCTCGAGGAACGCGCGGTCGCGCTCGCGGACCAGGGCGTCGCAGGCCTGAGCGAACATAGAGGCAGCCATCTTTTCCTTACTTTTTGCTTTGGTACCATGTATCTGGCACACACACGACCTGAATTTTTAGAATGGTGCGTACCCGCTCCAACCTTTAGAATTTGACCCGGACCCGCAATAATTTCGGGCCGGGCACGGCATCACCTGGGGCGGACACCCCGGGTCGATGCGTGGGGGGTTTCCATCGGAATCAGGGCAGCCACAGTAATCACACTCGGCCCCTCTGGCCGGGGTGTTATAATAGGTGTTTGAGGTAGACCCGCCAAACCTCCATACATTCGAATTATCCCAGTTACTGCTCGAACCCTGGGATGTCGAACCCTGGGGAACCCCGTTGAATACGAAAAGAAATAGACCTATACCGACCATTATTATGATAGCCAGGACGACGACATACATCAAGTTCTGGTCCATATTTCCTAATGTGGAACGACAAAATTATTCTCACGGACCCATGCGTTGCACAGGTATTTTGTACCGGACGTGGGGGGCGTGCCGCCGTGGAGCGCGTGGGGGTGACACTGGCCATTCGACCCGAGAGGCTTGAAAAAGAGCCCATTGCCGGCCGGGGCTCTGAACATTTTCTCCATTTTTGGGAAATGGGTCCGTCCCTCTACAAAATCATCATTGAGGTACACGAGGAGCGTGCCGATGCGCTGCCCCCCGTTCTGCTCAAATTCACGACACCCATCCGTATTTTCACAACACGAGTCGTGATGGGGTCGGTAAAATGTACCGGGCATGTACCGCACGACCTGTAGGTCCTCGCAATTTTCAATGGACGATCCGGATAATTCACATGCCCGTTCGAAAATCTTGCGCGCGATGGGATGGGTCCGGGGGATCCACGCGGTCTCGCTCGTCCGGTCGTCGTCCGGTGCAACCTTCCCGACGACCCCGCTCCGGGCAAATAATGGTTCCGCAATTTTGATAATTTCCTGGCATTCTTCCTGACTGATGAGGTTACTGACCGTCACCGGATCTTCCCACGGGTCCGACTCGGGGCAGTACCCGCGACCGCTCGTCCCGTCGACCGGGAACGGCCACCAGAGGAGGACGATCATGGCGACGATCAGGATACACAGAATGAGTATCATCTAAGAGTGTGCAACAATTTTTTAACCTTGGAAATATTGCGTATTATGGCACGGGCCTTGGTCGCCGCGACGCTCTTGTTCTTTGCGCGTATCGCCCTGAGAAATTCGGTCGTCCGGACGGTCCTGGGCGACGCCTTGACCTTTTGGAGGGCCCCGACCCGGGCTGTATTTTTGAGGCCCTTTTCGGGGTTGTTTTTGCCGAGAGGGTTCCGGGGCATAATCTTCTTGTAGACGAACGAGCCGGCCAGGACGACCATGACATCCTTGTACATGTATTTGAGCTTCTTTATCGGGAGACCGAGCGTGTGACTGACTGTCGGGTTGAGGTCGTTCCGCTTCATGCCCGGGAGGTATGCGAGCGTGCAGTCGACGAAATCGTCCCCAAACTGGACGACGTGGTAGGTCCGCTTGCCGGTCGCCGGTATGTAGCTCTTGCGCCCGTAGCTCTTGATTTTGAGCCGGTCCATTCGGGTAAAGCCGCTCAGGAAATTGTACATGACCCGGTACATGGCCAGCGAGTACCGCTCGACCTCGGCGTCGGTCAGCTGGTGATTCACGTAAAAAGTGAAATCAAAATCGTTGGTATCGGCAACCTTCTTGGGGAGCGGACTGACGCCCCGAGACATGAGGTACAGCTTGACGGCCATACCTCCACCAAGAGCTATTAGAAAATCGCGCCTTGGGGCCACTAAGGACTTGTGAGTCCTGCAGTATTTTAGAAACTCCATATAATATATAAATATTTTTTTAGATAAAGAATTGTTCAGAATATATACATATGCTTAAACACCGGTTTAATGTATTTTCCCAGTTCGGAGAAGATGGAATAATTGAATATCTATTTGATAAAATAAATGTGAAAGATGGCGGGACGTGTTGTGAGTTTGGCGCATGGGATGGAAAGCATCTTTCAAACACTTTTAGACTTGTAAAGGAGCGAAATTTTAGGGCACTTTATATTGAGGGGGACACTGTTAAATACAGAGATTTACTCGAAACATGTAAAGAATATCCAAACATCACTCCTCACTGTGAAATGGTAAAACATAACCTGGATGAAATATTTGAAAAGACTCAGTTTCCAACCGATATAGACTTGCTATCAATTGATATTGACTCCATAGACTATGAGGTATGGAAACACACCGTCAAGGTGAATCCTAAAGTTGTTATAATAGAGGCAAACGGGTCAATTCCATCGTGGGTAAAATCTCCTTATAGTACCGAAAATGGCGCAAGTTACTTTTCCCTCCAAGAGCTGGGGAAAGAGAAAGGCTATACACTGGCGTGTAACACGTCAAATCTTATATTCTTACGAAGTGATTTAATTAATGATTCAATTGAAATTGATGATCGACTATTCCCGTGGCATCTTGATGGTCAACTTAAGCAACTTGTTTTAAGAATGGGAAGTGTTATAGATTTTCCTATTGAAATACAGGAAGAAATTCGCAAGTATCGCGGGGGAGCCATGCTAGGTTACTTGGGGGAAGAAGTAAGGGGTGCCCCTTCAACATGATTCTCCAGGACTTCCGTGATCTGTTCGCGGCTCGTTAAACCCTCGACCTATATGATTATTTTACGAGCCTGTCGTGACTCCCGTGATAGTACTCAAACCCCTTGAGAAGTTCACTCGCAATTCCAAACTTTTTGAGGGCGACACCGTGCAGAGGCGCGTCACCCCATCGATACGCAAAGCATCCGTGACTCTGTTTTAATTTCTCGATCCATTCCTGGACTTCTGGGCGAAACCATACGTCCGTTCGGGACACGAAAACGTTTGTGTAGGGCATACTCTCATCGTAGTATTTAGCATCCGGGCCGAGCCACCCGGGGAGCGTCTTGTTCGTGAGCTCGTGCGTCTCGACATCGAACATGACCGTCTTGTAAGGAACTTCGGGGGAGACCGTCTCGAATATACCCGACCAGTTCGTTCCGTGAAGAACACAGTCCTCGTCGACGCGGAATATTACCTCGTAACCTTTGAGGTAATTCCAGACATCACACATGTGAAAATTACACATCGCGTGATATCCTGGGTAACAGCTTCCATCGTAAAACGTCCTCATAGTCTCTTCAGGAACTTGAATCTGTGGAAAGTAGAGTGGAACCTGTATCCACTTTATTTTAAGTTCGGGAGTGTAATATTGTATGTAACTCTGGTGATCATCTGGCACGTTTCCTTCGTGAAATATGATACAGTCTACATTCGAACCAAAAAGACCAGCTATTGATTTATTCCGGTATATGAGCTTCTGGTACATTTGAGGATTGGTGTAGCCCCTGGTTAGACAGAAAATAGAATTCATCTATATTTAAAGATAATTTACTCTTAAAGTAGGTTGTTATTAATAATTGAGAATGGCTTGTCACCATAAATTGCAGCCATGTACCCAAATGTAGACATTCCCGGGAGACTTGGAAAATTTCCACCAGTTACTATAAGGTGAGGGCATTTACTTAATAAGAAAAAGTCAAGAAAAATACCTAGACGATCTTCAGTTCCGTGAAGAACAGAAATATTTATATCAAGAGTTCGCGCGTTAAATAATTTCTTCGTCGACGGTGAATCACTTGCGAGAAACACGCATTTATCTTTTGAAATTTGGACCATTTTACCGACAGCTTCGTCGGACGCAAAACAGTCTGTAGGGGGGGACACAACTTTTATACTATCAGGGGATGCACCTCCTCTTCTCACGTGAATACCCAACTCTACGCCTTTTAATATTTCAATGTGTTTCTCAAGAGCCTCAAGAAGTTCTCGAGAAGGACTCACGAGTTTACGAACAAGAGGGTGAACATTATTGACTGTAAAATCATTTATGAAAATTCTTCCTTCACCTTGTGGTAAATCCGTTCTATCAGTTGTTTTAAAATTGAGATTTAACCAGTGCCCAAACTCATTATCTCTTATGGACTCGTGAACTAGACCATCCGGATTATTGTAAAAAAAGTCAGCCAACATTATGAGTAAATTTCCAAGTCCATGGCCTTTTGGCGGAATGAATAATTTCATTTACCAATAGGCACTTGCTCTCCTTAATATATATTCCCAGTTTGTAATATCAATATTTCGTTGGAAATGTGTGTAAAATTCAAGTTCAATGAGTTTTTTCAATATTTTAAAATCTGGATGGTTTTCATCGAAATTATCCGGGTAACTGTGGGTCGTCCCGAGCAAAGTAACCACTGGCATTACGCAAGTCTTCGTATTTTATGCCGGTTGGCTTAAACTGAGAAATATATTCTTTCCAATCTTGAAGTTGACTTTGATATGTAAGCGTAGACTTCCTAGGTTCAAGAAGAGATGTCTGTTGCGCAATTGGTATACACACAAGGGGGTGGCTAATATATTTTAAAAGTCCGTGAATAACGATATCACCGGTTTGGCGAGTATCAATATTATCCAGGAACAGCTTAGCAAATTCTCTCGTAAAACAAAAAACCTCGGCCCCTCCGTTATTTCCAATGAGTTGGGGTTTTGCATCTGGTAAAATGTGAAAGTTTACCCCGACCGACAAATTTATGTACCATAGATTATCTGGAATTTGTACATTCCAACCACGAATAAATACAATGTCATCATCACCCTTCCAGAACCATTTCGCATCTGATGTATCGTGCAAGACTTTTCGAAGCATTTCACAACCTTTCACGAGACCTGAAATATGAGCCAGGCTACACGTTTCTCCGAGTGCTCGATGGATCCATTGTACATATGGGTGATTTGTATCATAATCTGTAATCCATTCAACATCTGTAAATCCACGGTCAGAAAGATGGCGTTCTAAAATTGGACGACGCTGACCACATGACACTGGACAATGTAATATAAAAAGTTTAGGCATTTGTTTTATATGCGCGTTTGTATTTTAGGGTCCGGTGGCTTTATTGGGGGGCACATAGCTCGCGCTTTTCCGGGAAGTTGTGCTCCGACCCGCAAAGATCTTGATCTTACCGACGAACAAGCAGTCATTACATATTTTTCAAATAACGAATTTGATGTAATTTTTCACTGTGCAGTCTTGGGTGGAAGTCGACTTGAGAAAGATGACTGGTCCGTGTTGCAAAAAAATATTTCAATGTTTTTCAATGTCTTCAATGCAACAAAAGATGCAAGGATTTATTACTTCTCGAGTGGGGCCGCGCTTAAAAAAAAGGACGAGCCTTACGGAATGTCAAAATGGATAATAGAACAAATCAAGAGCCCACGTCTTCATATTTTACGCGTGTGGGGATGCTTCGGACCTGGCGAACTGCCGACCCGTTTCTTGTCAACTGCAAAAAGGGATGGCCACGTGACAATTCAGAATGATATTGAATTTGATTTCATTCATATATATGATCTAATTGAATTTGTAAAAACATTTCCAAAGAATGACCACGTCATTGATATGGTCTATCCGGGACCAAAATTGCGTCTGTCTGAAATTGCAGCACTCGCGGGAATACCGTGTACAGTCATGGGATCATACACAGGGGAAAGCGAAATTGAAATGAAAATGTCCTTAAAAGAAAGGATACATGAATATTTAGAGGATGAAAGTTTCTGATTATATTGCAGACTTTCTTGTAAAGAATGGAATCAAACAGTGCTTTTCAGTCACTGGTGGATTTGCCATGCATCTCAATGATTCATTTGGTGAAAAACTTAACGTAGTCTATCAGCATGGAGAAAATCCGTGTGGGTATTCTGCCATGGGATATTCAAAGATGAATCAAGAGCCGAGTGTCGTATGTGTGACTGCGGGGTGTGGAGCCACAAATGCAATTACACCGTGTCTCGTCGCATATCAAGATAGTGTACCTGTTTTCTTCATTAGTGGAGCTGTTCATTCGAAAGAAAATGTACGATATTTGAAACATTCAACGCGAACATACTCTGGCTCTGATTGTGACATTATCGACATGGTAAAGAATGTTACAAAGTTTTCATATGAATTGACCGACCCTGTAGAAATTCGAATTGTTCTTGAGAAGTGTTTGTGGAATTTGACAAACGGTAGGCCTGGACCGGTATGGCTCTCTATACCTGTAGATGTTCAGTCTAAGCAAGTTCCAGAGCAGTTGGGCGCTTGGTTTCCTCCAGCGAAATTGAAAAAGGTTCCATCATTTGAACCATGGAATAGCGCAAGGAGACCAGTTCTCCTTGTCGGTGGAGGGGTGCACAACTCAAAGACTGAAAAGCAACTGGAAGAATTTGTAAAACTTCATAAAGTTCCAGTCGTCTGCTCGTTTTTTGGAACTGATCTTGTTCCTGAATTTAACGTAGGGCGTGTAGGTAACATTGGAGATCGTACAGGTAATTTTGTCATTCAGAATGCAGACTGTATCCTCGTTCTTGGGTGTCGCCTAAGTAAAACCATGACTGGATACAGATCTGACTGGTTTGCTCGTGAAGCATCCATTATTTCCATCACAGATGAAGATGGACTTGATCTCAAAGATTTTTTCAAAGAGAAACTTCAAGTGAGTGATAATTCTGTTTGGCTTTCACAGACACTGAAATGGAAAGAAATGTGGTTTCACGAAATCCCAAATCCAGGAAATATGAAATGTCCATATAATGTGCTAAGTTACTTTTTCAATAAAAAGAATGAGAGTGAAAACGTCATTGTTTCTTCGGGGTCTATTTATTGTGTTGCATGGCATACGTGTATCGTAAAGCCCGGAGATCGTTTCATTTCGAGTGGTCACGGAGACATGGGATATGAAGTTCCATGTGCTCTAGGGTGTGCAATTGAGTCAAAAAGAACATCATGGGCAATTGTCGGAGATGGTTCATTCCAGTTCAATGTACAGGAATTACAAACAATCAAGACACTTGGCCTTCCGGTCAAAATCTTGTATTTCAACAACGGTGGCTACGGAGCAATTCAGATTACTCAAGACTCTTTTTTCAAGCGTCGACATGGTGTAGAAGTCCAGTGTCCAAACATTAAAAAAGTCTGTGCGGCGTGGGAATTTCAGTACTTTACGAGTATTGACGATGCAATTTCTTTCGATGGCCCGTGTCTCGTTGACATTGAATGCATTGTTCAGCAGAGATATCCTCGAATGAGTAATACTATGAAACCAGATGGAACTTTTGATAACAGGCCTATGGAGGACATGTGGCCATTTCTTGATCGAGAGACACTTAGAAAGAATATGTATATTAAGAATATATAAATGATTCTTGACTGTACTCTTCGTGACGGAGGCTATGTAAATAACTGGGAATTTTCACGAGAACAAGCTCGTGATACATACAATGCTGCAAAGGATTCTGGAATGACATATTGTGAAGTTGGGTTTCGACGTGACCAAGATGGAGGATCTCAGGGTCCATGGTACTACGGAGAAGAAAAACTTATCAACGAGACTTTTTCAGACATTGTGAATGAATCTTGTAAAATTGCAGTCATGGCACAGATGGGGACTTTTACAATTGATAGTTTTATACCAAAGAGTGACTCGCTGATTACAATGGTTCGCGTGTTGATTGCATATCACTGCAAAAATAAAGATGACTCAGTTCTTGATGTAGAACTTATTCACGAGACGGCCGACACATGTCGTCAACTGAATAAGCTTGGATATGAGACTTCAATTAACATTGGACGAATTGACAAAATGAGCGAGGAACAAATTCGCACGTTGTGTTCAATTGTTAAAGATGTAAAATTTCTGTACATTGCAGATACATACGGAAACTTGGGAATATACAAGATGCGTAAAATTCTTGCAACTATGAAGGAGTATTACTCAGGTCCTATTGGTTTTCACGCACACGATAATCTTCAAAATGCATCAATCAAGTCAATTGATGCATTGTACAATGGGGCATCAATTGTTGATGTGACTTTTGGAGGCTATGGACGTGGTTCTGGGAACGCAAAGGCTGAACTGGTCATTGCTCACATGATCATGTCTGGTCTGGAAAAATATAAACTTCTCCCCACGCTGATTTACGCAGACAAGTACGTTCAGAGGTATCATCTCAGTGGTGTAATTTATCTCTTGACAGGTATGTGGTCAATGCACGTAAATTACGCAATTGAGGTCATTGAGAAACATACCCACCTTCCAATTGAAACTATTTACAAAAAGTTTAAAAAAATTGTTCACGAAGGGAACCACAACTTTTATTTTACCCACGCGCTGTTGTAAGTGGGGTTATTTTTCCACTTAGGGTGAGGAATACATTCAACCATTTTAAATCCATTTTGAACCAGTTTATTGTCAAGTTCTTCGTATCCTAAAATATCATACGGAATTCCATCCTTTTCATAAATAATACATTTACATTGTTCTAGTATCCACGGATACTCATTTATAAATTTTGGGAAAAACCCTTCACAATCAGCTACGATACAATTAAAATTTAAACTATAATTTTCCTGCAGTTTTTCAAGAGAAATACTATTAATCCCTTGTTCCTCACTTTCTTGTGTATATGTCCCATATTCACAACAATTTAGAACTTTTATTATATGGTTCTTATTTGAAACGACCCCATTATAAATATGGAATTTACCTCCATTTTTTTCTCTGTTCTTCTCAAGAGCTTCAATGACCGAGTCATCAGGTTCAACAGCTACATGATGCGTAGGATCATCGAGCACTTCACCAATCACACACGAAACCGTCCCATAACGCGCGCCGAGTTCTAGAACAGTCGCATTTCGTGGAAGGTATTTTCGAACAAGCATTTGTTCTTCCTTTTCAAAATTAACATCTACCGGATCTCCTTTTGAATTTACAAACATGTTTAATTTAATAAAGATCTATTACTTTATGTTCTAAAAACGTTTTAATTGAAAATTTTGGACGAATGGTATCAAAATAGACATAGTCGGGAGTGTTTACGAGTATGACGTGTGAGAAAACCTGACTGGCCGCATAGAATCCTCTGTAGCTGTCTTCAAATACAATCGTTCGACCCTCTTGTGGTATGGCTCTATACCCGCTCGGGTCCGGTTTGTTACACCCAGTAATTACTGGAATATCTTTGAGAAATGGAAACTTTTCAGTAAACATATCAAAAATCTCTTGAGAAGAATTTGTAACGATATACACTTTCTTACCAAGTTCAGTGAGCCTCACGTAAAAGTCCTCGAAGCCCTCCTTGAGTGGTATGTCCTTTATGTATGATTTGTAGGCGGCGTCCTTTTTCGCGGCGTCCATGGTTTCCCTGAAATACGGTCCAGTCAGGGAATGATTTATCCTACAATATTCTTCAAACGAAACTCCTGCATCATAAGCTAACCAATGATATTTTTCAGAGTCTATAATTGTTCCATCAAAATCAAAAATATACGTATCATAATTCATTGTTAAAGAAATAAACCTATTCTTTAATAATGAAGGTTAAATATTTTGTAATTTTCCATAAAAAAATACACGAAGAATGTTATAGTGAACTGTCTAAAGAACAACTTCAAAATTTTTGTTTCGTAGCTGTAAATCCAAAAATAGAAAAGGAATATCCAAAAGATCCTAAATATAATATTTTAAAAGAAAGGGAATTACCATTGTATTATCCACATCTTCAAGAAGAAAATTTTAGAGAAAATTCTTTTCTAGTGCACTGTTTTGTAAATAAAATTTACGAAGATTATGACTTTGTTGGTTTTTTTCAATATGATATGTATTTTAAAAAGGATAGTCTAGATTTAGATTTTTCTAAAACAAACTGTTTGAGTTGTCATTACTTTACGGAATATATATTTAATCCTACAATTCCTTTAGGATCTATACAAAGATGTATAGATATTATTATTTGTAATTACCCTGAAGTGAAAAGTAAACTCAGCCATACATCAAAATTTCCGTTGGGTAATACTTATATTTTACCTAAAGATTTATATATGAAAGTTGCAAATTTTTTATGTTTCATTATCTTTCGTAAAATTGGTTGGCCAATGGATGTTATATGCAGACTTGAGAATAATTATAATAACGCAGTGTATATGGAGTATCTGATGGGTTTATTAGTTTATCTTTTTTCAGAAAATGAGTGTATAGATATGAAAGGTATTGTTCATGGAACTAGTCACGGTGAAATGACTCATTTGAAAATTCCTTGAGTAAATCCGTCACATAGTCAACATCTTCAAGGCTCATTCCGTGGTGAGCGCCAAGTAGGAAGCCTTCGCGCATGACCTTGTCGGCTCCATCAAACTCCTCGAGATACTCGCGCCATGCCGGGTGGCGAGTCATGTTCCCTGCAAAGCATACGCGGGTCTGAACCCCATTCGCCTCGAGGAATTTCAGGCACTCAAGACGGTCCGGGCACATGAGCGGAATCGCGAGCCAGTTGGGCTTTTTTGAGTCGTCCGGGAGAGTATAGTACGTTGTATCCTTCAGATTCTCAAGATAACGCTCAATGTTTGCTCGACGCTTCGCCAAGAGACCATCAAGCCTTGTCCACTGGGCCAGTCCGAATGCGGCATTCATCTCACATGCTTTCAGGTGGTACCCAGCGACTCCATACAAAAACTTCCAGTCGTACGGAATTCCATCGACCGAGTGATTGAATCGCTCGGAAGGCTCCTCAATGTTGTCACCGATACGACCCCAGTCCCTGAACATCAAAGCGCGTTTGAGGTGCTTTTCATCATTAAACATAACCATACCACCAACCCCCCCGGCCGTAATTACATGACTCGCATAGAAACTCGTTGTTGAAATATCGGTATTATATTCTGGAACTTGAGTTGGAATCGTGTCGGCCGAATCCTCGATCAGAATTAGTCCGGGAAAAGCCTCACGAATTCCTTTCCAATCTGGAACGTTCCCAATCAGATTCGGGATGAGAAGAACCTTTGTGCGTTCCGTCACCTTTGCGCGAATTTGTTCAATGCTCGGGACATATGTGCCTGGTTCAGAGTCACAAAAAACTGGCCTAAGGCTACATTGAGTGATAGGCGCAACAGTCGTCGCAAAACCACACGCAGGGGTCACGACCTCATCGCCAGGCTTGAGATCGAGCGCGCACAGTGCGAGCAGAATTGCACTCGACCCCGAATTGACAAAGAGTCCGTGAGCCTTACCAAAACGTTCGGAAACCTTTTTCTCGAATTCAATGGTCCTCGGACCGAATCCCGCGAGCCATCCGGCCCTCAGGGCCTCTTCGACCGCCTTGATCTCATCCTCCCCATATGCCTCAAATTGATTTGGGGCATACCAAATCTTCGTAGACATTATGTGGTATAAAAAGGTAATTCTTTTATCTAAAAATGCGGATACTCGTGACGGGCGGTCTCGGGTTCATCGGATCTAATTTTATAAATTACATTGTACAAAATTCAGAATACGAAATTATAAATGTCGACAAGTGTGATTACATGGCCCGTGAGCACAACGTCCGTGACCATCCCAGATACACGTACATTCTATGTGACATTACGGAACATTATCACGTGCGCAATATTTTTAGGGAGTATCGCCCGGAATTACTCATTCACTTCGCGGCCCAGTCATGCGTGACCAAGAGTTTCGATCATGCATTCCAGTACACTCGTGATAACGTGCTCGGAACGCACGTCCTTCTCGAGGCCGCAAGGGAATATGGAAAACTCGTAAAGTTTATCCATATAAGCACGGATGAGGTCTACGGAGATGCCGGGCCGACCGAAACTTCATGGGAGATATCGCCATTGAACCCGAGCAATCCATATTCGGCGAGCAAGGCTGCCGCCGAATTGTACGTCAGGGCCTATACAAACTGTTATAATTTGCCATGTATAATCACGCGCGGGAACAACGTCTTCGGCCCTCAACAGTTTCCCGAAAAGGTTGTCCCGCTATTCATCACTCAGATATTCGAGAAAAACACGGCGACCATTCACGGTTCCGGTCATACTCGCCGCAATTTCATTTATGTAGATGACGTATCGAGAGCGGTCCATGCAGTTCTTGAACGGGGCGAGATTGGCGCGACGTACAATATCGGGAGTCAGCACGAGTATTCTGTTTTAGAAATTTTTGAAAAATTAAATAAAATTATAGGAACCGATGCGAGCCCTACATTTGTAAATGATCCGAGGCCCTATAACGACTCGCGATACTGTATAGACAGTTCGAAACTGCGAGATCTCGCCTGGACCGAAACGGCAGATTTCGATGGCGATCTCAAAAAGACTGTCGAGTGGTACAGGGACCACCGAAGTTGGTACTTATTTTCTGGGTATTAAAGGATTGAAGATTTTAATTTATATGAAGGTCGTCATCAGTCTCACGAGTATTCCATCTCGCTTCGATAAATTAATTTCAATTTTGGATTTATTAAAATTACAAATTCATAATGAATTATGGATAAACATTCCTAAGAATTACAAAAGATTTCCTGATTGGAATGGAATGATTCCTAATTTTGATTCTAAAATAATTGTAAATTCATGTGAAGATTATGGCCCGGCGACCAAAGTCATCGGGCCGGCCATGAAACTTGACCCCGATGACCTCATTGTATATCTCGATGATGATACGGTATATGACGAACGCCTCGTTACAAACCTTTTAAAATGGCACCAGACCGATCCGACATCTGCGTGGGGTCTTTCCGGATTTAATTTTGAAAATTATTTTAATAAAAATTATCCAAGACAGCATGGTCAGTGCGTCGACGTGCTCGAAGGGTACGGAGCAGTCATCGTCAAGGCGGGATGGATCCAAAATCTCATGGAAGAATTCAATGAATTGAGCGAGGAAGCTTCCCGGGCAGACGATGTCATCTTGAGCAACCTGCTGGCCAGGCAGGGGGTCGGTCTTCGAACCGTCTTCACGCCAACCTGTAACATAGGGCAGATCCGGCAGCTTGACTATGGGTTCGAAAAGGATGCCCTTCACCACCTCACACAGGGAGGCCACCACGAAAACTATCACAGCGTTCTCAAATCTTTAGAAGCTAAAGGCAAGAGTTACTTCAAATATAAATGCTCGTAGACACGTTCATGTTTTATAACGAGCTCGATGTGCTCGAACTCCGGCTCACATTGCTCGATGAGTATGTAGACCGGTTTGTTTTGGTCGAGTCAGAACTCAACCACGTCGGAACGCCAAAAGAGCTCTTTTTCTTGAACAACCGCGAGCGATTTGCGAAATGGAACCACAAGATTGAACATGTAATTGTAACTGCGGCCGAGTCGCCGACCGACGAGAATCCTTGGTCTCGCGAGAAGCACCAGAGAGAGTGTATAGTGCGAGGACTTGACGGCGTTCCTCGTGAGGCTATAGTCATGGTCAGTGACGTGGACGAGATCCCGGACCTCTCAAAAGTTCCTTTCGAGAAACTGCCGCATATAGTACATTCAGTCCATATGTGGATGTTTGAGTATTCGTGTGATTATATTTTTACGGGCGAGCCGTGGTTCGGAACGGTCATCACCAATTGCGAAATTTTTAAGCATTCGGGACCAAATTATCTGCGAGAGAAACGCTGGAAGTTTCCTGTATTCCAGTATTCTGGCTGGCACTTGAGCAGTTTTGGGAATGGGGCCCATGTCTGGAACAAACTCAGGACCTATGCACACGGAAAGGATCCGGAGCGTGCGTCTGAAACCCCTGAGCTGCTCGAGGGCTACGTATGTCAAGGAGTGCACCTGGATGGGAAGACGAAGCTTCTCAGACGCGGTCCCGAGGTACCTCTACCAGGACCTGTCGAAGTTCTTCGGCGACTGAATCTTGGTACATTCCCATAAATTTAGCCTTGGACTTCAAAAGGGCCTTGATTTCGTCAAGGTCCATGAATCGAAAAAAGCGGCGCTTGTCTTTCATGGTACTGAACGGCCCGGTCTCATTGTCGACCAGTCCTTGACAGATGGGCCACGCGACCCCCCTGAGTTCGCGGAGACCCTCCTCGACCTCTGTGAGGCGCTCGAGCACGTGACGCTCAAAATCGGTCAGGGACCCCATTATTAGAGAAGAGGTTGTTGTCCTTATTTCACCGCTCCTCCAAAGTGCACGAGGAACATGGACACTATACCTAGCCCGACCCCGACCCACTGGACCGGACTCTCGAAATTTTCACCCAGGACAAACACGGCGACGAGCGACCCCAACACGACAATCATCCCCTCCCACATGGCCGAGACCCACAGAAGGCTCCCGGTCTGGAGGCTCTTTATCAGGAATATGAGAACCCCGACGTACCCTACGAGCCCGGCGTACAGGTGGTGATGCTTCCCGTTCGTCGTGAACAATTTGAAATGTGCATTGCCCCAAATTTCGGATGCGGTCATGAGAGCCACGTTCACGATGCTCATGTCTACTAGAGAACAACCTTTTTGTCTGAAGAATGGGATGGCTCCCCTGGATCGCATCATGGATGACCCCGTGGATCCCGGTCGACCGACTGACCAAGGAATTTATTTTTACAATTTTAATTGAAAATCCAATTGAATTTCGAGTCGCATACCTGGCTCATGCAGTTAAAAATTTCTCGTTCTAGATGACCATGTGGCTTTTTATAGGCCCGACACTCTTGGCGGGAATCGGGCAGGTGACCCATAATTATTCAAAATTAATTTCAGGATCAGAATATGTAGAATTGGGCCAGAGGCCGAAGCGCGCCCGGTATTCTCATGGGTTCGCATTCATCCTGCCCATAGAATCTCAATTAATTTTGATTGAAAATTATTCAAAATTGTGCGACCGGATGATTTACATGACCGTCTGTGAAACCGAGCCGGTCAATCCATGCTATGGGATCCTGGAACGGTTCGGGACGATCCATGTTCCATCAGAATTTTCAAAATTAATTTTACAAAATCAATTTCCAAAAATTACATGGAAAATTCTTCATCACTCGGCGCCATGTCCCATTCCAAAATTCAATGAACGCGTGGGGAAAAATTATATATTCTATACTATCGGGAATGCGATCGATCCCCGGAAGAACATGAAAGGAATCATCGAAGCATTCATCCGATGTCAATTCCCGAATGCCATGCTCCTGATCAAGGCGACATGTAATCGGGATGTCCCATGGAAGATTCCGGGCGTCCAGATTATAAATGGATTAATTTCTGATGAAGAAATTGAAAAAATTCATGAAATGTCTCAATGTTACATCAACTGCTCCCATTCCGAGGGTGTCGGGATGGGGGCCGTAGAGGCGGCCCTGCGGGACAAGCCCGTGATCATCGCGGACTATGGCGGGCTCAAGGAGTACGTCCGGACGCCATGGGTCGTTCCGTGCGTCAAGGGACCGATCGGGTTCGATGATTTTCTGTTTACGAAGGATCTGAATTGGGGATACCCGGATCGACTCGAGCTCGAGCGATGCATGAAGGAGTGTTATGAACAGAATGTGACCCGCTGGGACCATTCATGGACCCGCGACATTGTCCGAAAGGTTCCCGGAAATTTACTGGAGGCCGGCGGCGTTCGCGGGGGCCCTGTTGTTCTGTAGACGGGACATGTTCGTCATCATGGCATTCTTGAGCTTGTTGAGCCCATTCTTGGCGGCCCGGGCCGACTTGGCCGCGCTGGCCGCCTCGGCCGCATTCGCGGCCGAATTAAAATTGGCCGATATGCCCGGGAGGTTCAGCGCGTTCATCTTCCGGGCCACACCCCGAAAACCTGTCGCGGCCGCGTTGTAGCTCGAGTTGGCAGCACGGACGTTCTGGCTCACGTTGAGACCCCGGAGCGCGTTGTTCTGGGCATTTGCCGCGACCCCGAGCTTTTTTAGGGCATTATTCGTCTGGTCGATTGCAGAATTCGTGGTCGCCATTACGATAGACGAACATATTTATAGAGGGGCCCCCATGTCTTCATCTGGTGTCGAGTATCCCACAACCCCATCCATGTGCGGGGCGCTCGCTGACCCGAATGCATCCATGTTGGCCGGGCCTGGGAGGGGGTGGCTTCCACTCGAATACGTATGACTCATCATCTGGGGCATCATGGCCGGGCTCGGTGGACCCATGGGGGGCATGTACGTTCCTGAATTGGGGACGCCCTGCCACGGACGGGGACCGGAGTTGCTAAAATATTCGGCCGGCATTTATCATTGGCTAATATTTTTCTGGGCTCGAAGGTGGCGTCTCGGCGCCTGACTCGATCCACTTGTGGCTCAGGTACACGGTCAACCCGACCACGATCGATGATGCAATCAGGAATCCTTTCTGGGAATTGAGATACAGGACGACATCATCGACGACCTGGATGCCCGTCGGTTTCTTTATGAGACGGGGAACGACAAAGACTATCAAAAAGTTTACGGCTATCGCTGCAAATACATAATTCCAATCCATTACACTACACACACATTATTTACGGGCCAGCTTGAGAACCTCGTCGCTCGGGCAGTGCTTGGCGCAAAAGCCGTGGAAGACGGGTCGGTACGAGCAGGGCTTGCCGACCAGGGTCGTCGCGCTGCACTTTGGGCCTGTCGGTTTCTGAGCCTTGGGTCTTGAAGGGACCGTCTCGGCGTGATAGGGCACGAGGCTCGTGTGGTGCCGCCCAGCCTTGAGCGCCAGAGACTTTTCCCGGACGCGCATCATCGACTCGGCCATTTTTTGGGGGTCCGAACACCCTGTCGACTTGGCCGCGTCGAGCAGCCGGTCCCACGTAGGACCGCTCAAGACCCTGGGGGGAGTCGGGTGCGTGTAGGGCCGGGGCGCGTCGCGGAGCCAGAAGGGAACCTCGGTCAGCATCTTTGTTTTGGGTGCCTGAGAGCTACTATCCTGACAATGACACGACTCGAATTTTTTGTGCGTTACAATCATGGTGAACGGGGCGATACAGACCCGGGGGACATGCTGGTTCTTCAGTATAATAAATGGATTCCTCTTGTCGGATGCCGGGCAGAAAATTCTGTTCCGCTCGATGGAAAAATTCTACAAGAGTCTTACGGACCAAGAAAAGGCTTACTTTGATGACAGCATAGAAGCTCCGTGTCCTCTTCGGGGAGATATTATCAAGACGAAACGAATTTATTTTTACAAATTCTTAGATCAGTACCTCTGTTTCAAGACAGGGCCTCGATCGGTCTCGCTCAAGATGGGAAAGTCGGCCAATGTCCTCGGTGGGGCCAGTCTGGCCGGAAGTTTGGCCAAGGCTCATGGCGGAAGTCAGGGGGCGTATCCGGGTGAGGAAATCCACAAGATTCTCAAACACCTGGGAATAACAGACTATACCGTAGCTGATGAATTCGGGCACCTCCCGTCACATGAATCCAAGAAGCGCCCCCCTTTTGTGATTTGCAAAGCACCCGGTCGTCAAGTCATGTCAACCATCCCCAAGTTTCGTCCCGGTTCGTACGATAAAATGTGCTGTTCCGTGACGATCGGAAACTCGATGGCATCGAATGGAACCAAGCACAAGTACCATGCCATTACCGGCTTTGTATGTGGAGGCAAAGGATACTTGTTCGACTCGAATCAACGCAGGTCGTTCCCATGCCAATGGTGGATTCCCGAAAAGCTCAAAAAGGTAGTAGATGAAGATCTCGCACAACACTATTCATTTTTCAAAAATGGTCAGGTTGATTTTCTCGTGTACAACTACGTAATTTTTAGCAGACAGGCCTACGTCAACGATATAGCCCTGTCATGTCGGCTCAAGTACAAGAAGACCAAGACGCCCAATGGCACGGGGTTTAATCCGGCCCAGATTGCGGCAATCAAGCACGCCAGAGCTCGGCGCGCGGGCGAGCGAGCGCGCGCGCAGCCTTTTCTCAATAAAAACTTTTATAATTCACTGCTCTTGACTGCCAAAAACCGAAAGAATGCGATGCAGATCATTCGAAACATGAAGAATTCTGGATATAGAATTAATCCCATGGACCAACACAACTTTTTAGTTAAACTGGGTGAAAAGTTTCAGCCCAAGAACCTGTTCGACCGTGCAAAAAACAATATGAAAAAGGCAAAATTCAAATATGAAAGGGTCGCCGTGTACTCGCGCGTATTCAAGAACCTCCCGGTCCATCAACGCAAGGTCCTGGCTCACTTCAGGGACAAGGGTGTCCTTCTCCCAACTCCGATCCCCGTGAACAGTCCACGGACCACGCGCCGCAAGAATGTCGAATCAAAATTCAATAATTACTGGTCAAAATTGAACAAGAATAATCGCAACACGGTCCGGAATTACATCTCCCGGCACAAATCACCGAGCCCAAACTACCTGAAAAATATAAATGCTCTCAAGACGGCCAAGGCTCGGGCCGAGTGGCTCAAGGCTCGGAAACTCAATTTAAAGGTACTCAAGCAATACGTGAAAAACATGAATCAGGTCAATCGGAACAGGCGCGATGCCAAGCGTAAAAAATAGTATAATCTAATGTAAATGTCTTTTACTATCAAACATCCAGATGCCGACCTGTACTGGTCCAATGGAATATTCGGCCGGGTCCAGCTCGGTACGGTCCCGAACGTGTACATGATCGAGGGTCGATACATTAAAAATACGGCGACCGGAAATTATGTCAATCACTCATGGAAAATTCTTCACGAGGGTGGAACCCCCGACGAGTTCGAGATGGGTCCGGGTGGCATATCGACCAATGGTCAGTTCGTTGGGTCGGGACAGTTTTTGACGCTCGGGGATGACGCGGTCCGGTGGGTCCGGGTTCCGGTCAGTCGCGCGGCGTCCCTGATTGCCGAGTCCGAGATGCCCAGGGTTCGCAAGGCCAATATCCCAGAAGAGCCTTAAAAAATACATTACATTGATAAAGAGAAAATGAGCAAACCAGCAGAAACTATAATATGGTTTTGTGGATTTTACGAAGGTGAAGGATCTATTTCAAATGATAAGTCAAATAATAATAGATTAAGATTATCTATAGCCCAGAATGACAGGACACCTTTGGATATAGGTCAGAAGATATGGGGAGGAACGGTCAGGGCAAGAACGCGTCAAAGCAAGAACAAGGTGTGTCATGGTCATGAATGGGTTCTTACCCATTGTCAGGCGGTCGTGTTTCTAGGTGACATAAAGCCATACATGAAAATACCATATAAAATTCAACAAATTAAAATAGCATTTGAGAATGCTGAAAAGGGATACAAAGGAGAATATAAATGTTCATTCTGTAACAAAGTTTATGTAACATCTGCCAATAGAAGGAGGCACGAAGTTACTTCTCACATAAGCAAAGGTGTTAAATACAATTGTGAAAAGTGTAAAAAAGAATATATTTATCGTGATAGTCTTACGCGTCATATAAAAAATAACTGCTCTTAATAAATAGAATGCAGATCTTCGTAAAGACGCTCACGGGGAAGACGATCACGCTCGAGGTCGAGTCATCCGATACTATCGCAAATGTAAAAGCTAAAATTCAAGATCGTGAAGGCATTCCGCCCGATCAGCAGCGCCTGATCTTTGCGGGGAAGCAACTCGAGGATGACAGGACGCTCGCTGATTACTCGATAAGTAAGGAAGCGTGTATCCACCTCGTTTTGAGGTTCTTTTTCGAATTAGCCTCAGTCGTGGAGAAATCCACGGCTAGTGTGTACCGTTCCGTCTGGTAAGGAACCTTACACGCAACACCGTCGAATTGCGGGAAACTCCTTAGAGCCTAGACTACCAACTTGAGCGTGAAAGCGACTCGAGGGCCAGGGTAATGACCTCGGGGGTAAAAACGTCTAGGATTGGATAATCCGCAGCGAA
>Ga0209085_1000594_pt1 | contig 26066 bp, 27 predicted proteins | sample C_131016_EF_Meta_FD_187310 | JGI IMG/M metagenome (GOLD analysis project Ga0209085, IMG submission 187310) | Freshwater microbial communities from Lake Croche, Canada to study carbon cycling - C_131016_EF_MetaG (SPAdes) (version 2) | ecosystem: Environmental > Aquatic > Freshwater > Lake...
ATCTCAACGCAGCAATTAATTTATCGCGTCTGGCTTAGGCGTGTAAGCTTACTGAGGGATAACCGCTCCCATGCTCCCATTGACGTAAGAAATAAATGTCTAGCTTTGTCTAGGATTTATGTAGCAGTTAAACATGATTAATATAGATAAAATTTTTAGTACAAAAATTTTGGATCGTTAACTAGTAAAATCTCCTATATAAGATTTAAGAATTGGCTATGTTTACCCCTAAAAGAAAGACCTGGTACGAGCGTCAGAAGCGGCGAAAGTCGTTACCTTTTTTACGGTTGATTGACCGATCCTTTCCCTTTCGCTTTGTGCTTGCCAGTATCATATCTCTCGTTCTTTTAGCAACTGTAAATCGTTTTGAGACTTGTCGGGCTAAGAATTATTCATCGAATTGTGTATTATTTGATTCCTTATCTATCATCAGTGTCAATAATGTTGAGGCATTTAGTATTGTTACTGCAGCATTAATTTATATTCTAGAAGGGGGGCGACGCAAGCAACAAGAACATAAAGAAGAAATGGAGTTGCTGATGGAGGCTAAGGAAATGGGTGCTGTGATTAGTTTAAGTCGAATTAGAGCCTTAGAAAGCTTAAGCGAGGATGGTCTTTGGCTAGATGGATTCGATTTACAAGGAGCAAACTTAGAGCAGTTAGATGTTCCCCATACTCGATGGCGAGGCACTAACTTCGCCAAAACAGTTTTGAAGGGGGCTAATTTCCACCAGACGGATTTGATTGGGGCAAATTTTTCCGATGCAGATCTCACTGGTGCTAACTTGACGGGGGCGGATCTCACTGATGCAGATTTAACTAGAGCTAACCTGACGGATGCCAATCTGACAGGAGCTAATCTGACGAGAACAACTCTCACTGATACTAATTTAACTAGAACCAAACTAGAGCAAACTATTTCCAAAAAGGATTAACCAATTTTTTAATACTTTAGATCTTTATGAGTCGGCTTTCCTGAATTAAGTAGTTTTTTTATATATTTTCTCTAGCCAGTCTCTTTGTTCTTCTACAGCAGGTAAGAAAGCATAAAATCTTGCTTTCTTGTCATAGTCGTCCCCTAATGTATTCTCTGTTGCAGGATCAATGGGAGCAGATTTAAGTGTAGCAAAGTCCTTAATAAAAGACCAACTTCAACGAATTACCTCTGTTATTCCGCTTATTTTTTCGCGGTTTCTAAAGTCGGGATACCGTTTTGATAGTTATTAATGCCAATGACTATTGCTAAGTTAAGTTTAAATTCTGAAGTATTCATCATCGATTAAAACCCATCATCTCTGAGGACGTTAGAGAAATTCCAGACTTGGGAAACAATAGCTTTGGTATTCATAGGCTATCTCTAATAATGATATTTACAAGCAAGAATCCTAATTTTATCTTCTAAAACTTGATAGACTAAGCAATGTTCTTGGTCAATTCTTCTAGACCAACATCCAGATAAATCATGCTTTAATTTTTCTGGTTTACCAGTTCCAGTAAAAGGATTGCGTTGAACCTCTTGTATTAGTTTAATGATTTTCAAGGCTTGTTTACGGTCATGTTCAACCCACCAAGCTAAATCTTGGAAAGCCAAAACATCAAATTCCAAGGTTTTCACAGACTTCCTCTAAGGTCATTCCATCTTGTCGATTTTTAGCTTCTAGGAGACGGCTTTTCATCTGTGGACTTTTTAACAGATAAGCGGTTTCTTTTTCAGATTCAATATCATGCCACAATTCTATAGGAACAATTACAGCTACTGTTTTACCATTTTCATCTGATACATATTGAATGTTTGCTGTGGTCATATATACTTGTTATGTAGTTGAATATATTTACTAATTATCGCATATAGGTTATAGATGAGAGCCTTCTAATAAGTTAAGATAGGATAAGGAGATAAATGAACTTTAAATTTTTCCTTTAATTATGACTTCGATGCAATATTTGCCCACTGGCAGAGAAGACAAGTTGAAAGCGGAAAGACTTAGCGTGTCATTAGAACCTAAGCAACAGTCAGATCCTCCACAACCACTTATACAGCAAAATCTTTAAGAAGGGAAAAGTCTTTCATTACCATCCTATAGTACCTCATAGTTTTGCCTGTCGTCCAGTTTTTCAATACCGAGCTGGTTACGGAAGAGCATACTAGCTTCATCAAAACATCCTCTAATTTTCCTTCATCTGGGCAAAATGTTCCATTAACATTCTGTGAACAAAGATGTAACCACCTCCTACTTTTTTCATCAGGAGACGCTCTGAAACAAAATCAAGGAATTTTGCATAATTCCAAGAAATGCGATAATTGGTTTCACCATTGTGGGCTCGAAAGCTGAATCAATTCGATGATCTATAATTGGGGCTTAACTGGTCTCAAATTGCTGTAAAAATGAAAATGCTATACACTAGTATAAATGAAACTAAAACCAACCCTTAAATACCTATTTTTTTCCTTTACTTTCATGGTTTTGCTAGGACAAGTAAAGCCCATTTTCAGTGCAGAAAAAGTGGTTTTTAACCTATCTGTTTTGGGAGATTTCACTGTTTCCTTAGATTCGTTAGAAAAGTTTGAGAAAAATGGCGAAATTTCTCCAGACTTAGCCCGATATACGAGATATCTGGATGAGCAAACCCTGCTTCAGTTCCGAGGAGTCTTACAAAAACGGTTTCCTATCAGTCCGGTGGTAGTATCCCATTTTACCAATGTAGGAATAGGCAAAAGGCTGCTTAAACACTTGGGAGAATTAATTCAAATGGAAGGAAATGTTGATGGATTTTATGCTTTAAGGTCAGCTTTAGTACTATCAGCCTCAGAACCTGAAGGCGTTAGTTTAATTCGAGTTTTGCGTCATTTCCCCGGTCAAAAAATTCGTTTAAATACGGATTTAATTCTTAAGTTAGTTCAAGAATTCGCTACTTTATCAGATTATACCAAAGTTAGTATAAATGCTATTGCCCAAGAAGCAACCTTAGAAGCTCAACAAGAACGCTTAACCAATTTAGAGCAACTAACAGATTTACGAAACATTGGCAAGTTTAAGACTCAAAAACAAACAATTACTTTTAATGTTAATCGACTCCGTCAAACCAATCAAGGATTTTCGACTCACTATCCCCTAGAAGTAGACATATATCTTCCCATTGATGCAGAAACTCCTTCATCACCTCTGATAGTTATTAGTCATGGATTTGGCTCTTCTCAAGGAGATTACGGCATTGCTGAACATTTAGCCTCTTATGGTTTTGCTGTCATCGTTCCTCGTCATATTGGCAGCGATTTAGCCTATAGAGAGTCTTTTCTAAAAGGAGAATTAAAAGTTACCATTAGTCCGATGGAATTCGTCAGCCGTCCCCTTGATATTATTTACTTATTAGATGAATTAGAAAAATTAGATAAAACTGATTCTCAATGGATTAAGAAGGTTAATTTAAAAAAAGTAGGGGTTTTAGGTCATTCTTTGGGAGGCTCAACCGCTTTATCCTTAGCAGGCGCAAATTTGAATCTTAAACGCATCTCTCAAGATTGTCAACAAAAAAACCCCTTATTAAACATCTCTCTCTTCCTACAATGTCGTGCGATCTATTTACCACAACAACAATATAACTTAACAGATTCTCGGATTAAAGCGATCGCCTTAGCCCATCCCTTGGGAAGTTCTTTGTTTGGTCCTGAAGAAATAGGAAAAATTGAGATTCCTACGCTAATTGTAGGTGGAAGTAATGATATAGTAACACCAGTAATGATTGAACAGGTTCATCCCTTCATTTGGCTAAAAACTCCCCATAAATATCTATCTTTAATGATTCCTGGAACTCATTTTTCTACCACTGTGCAAACAAATACCCAAGAAGAAGGTTTACCTGAATTTTTAATCGGAAATAATGGAGATTTAGGAACTCCTTATTTTCAAGGGTTAGCCGTAGCATTTTTTGAGGTTTATCTCAAGGAAAATACCAATTATTTACCCTATCTTAGTTCTTCTTATAATGAATCAATTAGTCAAAATAGATTACAAATTAAAATGATTCATTCTCTTACTTCAAATCAATTAGAAAAGGCTTATCAAAAAACACCCCCTACGGCTATTTATTCCTCCCCCATCGAGACAAAACCGCAGAGCAGAACATCTGGCTCAATTATGGAAGAATTGAAAAAAACAGGTGTTTTAAAAGTGGCTTTAAGAGCAGATGCGCCCCCATTTGGCTATATTAATAATCAAGGAAAATGGACTGGTTATTGTGAGGATTGGGTGACTTCCTTAGCTAAATATTTAGAAATCAAGCATAATATTTCTACTAAAATTGAAGTAGTTCAAATTCCCTCTAATTTAGATAATCGTTTTGAATTGGTTCGACAAAATCAGGTTTATTTAGAATGTGGTCCCAATACAATTCGTAATGATATTTCTGGGGTCAATTTTTCTCGCTTTTTCTTTTTAACAGGAACACAATTTTTAGTGAAATCTAACTCTCCCAAAGCAATTAACTTCTTTCAATCAATTGCTAATATGAATGTTGGAGTTTTTAAAAATACAACAACTGAACAATTTATTAAGCGTCAATATCCTAATACAAATATAATAACTCTTGATGATTCTAGTGAAAGTATGAGTGGAATTAAAGCCTTAAATGAAAATAAAATTGATACCATAGCCAATGATGGGATCTTATTAATGGGAGAGATGGAGCGTCAGTCTTTATCACCAAAAAATTATAAAATTATTCCCGATAAACCTTTAACCTGTGAATATTATGGCATCATTTTACCTAATAGTGATCCCCAATGGCAAAGTATTATTAATGATTTTCTTGATAGTGCAAATGCTCAAAACATTTGGACTCAATGGCTTAAATCACACGAATCTTACGTGTTTGAAAAATTAGATTATTGTATTAATCGTTAAGTTACGCCAATCTTCGTAGGCATCTCACATTCAACAGGGGGTAGTGTTAGCTAAGTAGTGAAAACTAATCCATAGAGCTGTATTTTTTGTAAACTTTTTCTAGCCAGTCTCTTTGTTCTTCTAGAGCAGGTAAGAAAGCATAAAATCTTGCTTTCTTGTCATAGTTGTCCTCTAACGTATTTTCTGTTGAAGTATCAATGGGAGCAGATTTAAGTGTAGCAAAGTCCTTAATAAAAGACCAACTTTGACGAATTCCCCCTGTTATTCTGCTTATTTTTTCAGTGCCCATATTATCATCTAAATTATTTCTGTATCTTATGATACCATTATATAATTTTCGGGACACATAAACACTAGAAAAGTAAAGATAAAAAAAGGGGGGTCATTCCCCCCTTGAGGATTACACTTTTTGGAACCGTAAGGTCATAAAGACGAAACGGGCGACAAAAATAGCACCAATGATCCAAGCACCAATTGAGACCTCATGTGCCTTGCCTTGAAAAGCTTTCAGCAGAGGGTAGGTAATAAAACCAAAAGCCAACCCCTCAGCAATAGAATAGGTGAGAGGCATCATAAAGATAGTCAGAAAGGAAGGAATAGATTCTGCTGGATCACCCCAGCGAATTTCTCTGGCTTCAGACATCATCATAGAACCAACAATAACCAGAGTTGGCATTGTAGCTAAAGCTGGAATAGCGGCAAAGATGGGAGTAAAAAAGAGAGCCAGAAAGAAGAAAGCTGCCACAACTACCGCTGTAAAACCAGTTCTCCCTCCTTCTGCCACTCCTGCAACTGACTCAGCATAGGTAGCTACAGAAGAGGTTCCTAGTAGAGGTCCTATGGTTGTCCCGATAGCGTCTGCTGTTAAAGCCTGATTAGCTCTAGGTAGTACTCCATCTTCTTTAATGTAGCCCGCCTTCATTCCGATCCCTGTCAATGTTCCTACAGCATCAAAGATATCAACAAAAAGGAAAACTAAAAGGACTGCGAACCAATCAATAAAATTATTGCCATTGAGATGTGTTAAACCTCCAATAGCCTGTCCCCAGATATCTGTAGGTAAAGTTGGGAGAGAAAAGAGTGATTCTGGTCTTTTGGCAACCCCTAAAGTCCATGCCGCAATAGAAGTACCTAAAATACCCCATAAAAAAGCACCTTTGATTCTTCTGACAATAAAAGCTGAAGTGAGTAAAAAGCCAAAGACAGCTAATAGAGTATTAGGATCAGCTAAACTTCCAAAGCCAGTTTTAGTGGCAGGGTTAGCAACAATTAAACCTGCACCATGGGTTTTTGGATCTCCTGATAAGCCGATATAGGCAATAAATAGACCTATACCTGCAGAAGTTGCAAACTTCAGTGTATTAGGGATCGCTGTTATTAAATGACGGCGTACATCAGTAAAGGTGAGTATCAGAAAAATTAGTCCCTGAACAAAGACGCAGGAAAGAGCTAAACGCCAGTCAATTTTTAAACCTATTACTACAGAAAAAGCAAAAAAAGCATTAGTTCCCATACCTGGAGCGAGGGCAAAGGGATAGTTAGCATATAAACCCATAACAAGAGTACTAACTATGGCGACAATAATTGTCGCTACTGCTATTTGCGGGAACAGATCGCCAGGCTTCTGTAAATATATAGCATTAGAGAGAATAATTGGATTAACTACTATGATGTAAGCCATCGTCATAAAGGTAGTTAAGCCAGCTAGTGTTTCCGTTTTAAAGTTGGTATTATAAAAATCAAACTGAAAGAATTTAGCTAATTTAGCAGCTAAACCCGTATATTCGGGGGTCGGTTTTGGTACTAATTGTTCTTCTAGCTCTAAGCCACTTAACTCATTCTCTTTCATCGCATAGTCTCCACAAATTTATTTTCGTTTAGTTTTGTTAGCACCCTTTCAGGAGTCATTGGCAGGACAATCTAGGGATATTTTTTGTTTGTTGACGCTTAGTTCTAAAGAATTTGTCATTACCCTTAGTTTTTCCTAGCAAGGTTTCACGAATACTCTATACGAATATTTTTATAGTTTTTGTTTTTTAAATCACAAATTTACAGCAATTTGAGACCAGATAAGCTTGCTTAACCAGGGGTATAGTGTCCGCATGGGTTTTGGTTTTTAAGTTGTGGCGTAACGAGATTTACATTTGCTGTAAGATATTTTTTTAAGAGAAAAAGTGCTACTTATAATCAATATTGTTGAGGTTACCTCAAATTGTAAGGTGATCATTAATTAAACAAAACTCCAAAAAATAGGATCTGAATCTCAGATCTCCGAATCCCATAAATAGCCTATTTAATAGTTTTTTCGTAGGCTAATTTTCCCATAATATAAGTGGCATAAACTACTCGATCATCCCCCATCATCATTAGGGTAAATAGGGCATCAGCTAATTCTTCTATCGTGTTAGGTTTAGGCGCAGGATTCCGGAAAGTCATTAGAGGTGTTGCACGTAAATCTAAAACAATGAAATCTGCTTCTTTCCCTAGTTCAAAGTTCCCGATATGATCCTGCAATTCTAAGGCTTTTGCACCACCTAAAGTCGCTAAGTAAAGAGATTGGAAAGACGTAGCTTTTTGTCTCCGTAGTTGAGCAACTTTATACGCTTCATTAGCAGTTTGTAAAATCGAGAAACTTGTACCTGCACCAACATCAGTTCCTAAGCCTACTTTAATAGGATATTCTGCAGATTTTGCCTGTTCTAGCTTAAATAATCCACTTCCCAAAAATAAATTAGAAGTTGGACAAAAAGCGATAGCTGATTTGGCTTCTGAGAGACGTTTAAATTCATCGTCAGTTAACTGTACACCATGGGCAAAAATTGATCTTTCCCCTACTAATCCTGCTTGATCATATGTGTCTAAATAGCCACTACATTCGGGAAAAAGTTCTTTAACCCAAGCCACTTCATCCACATTTTCGGATAGATGAGTATGCAGATAAACATCAGGATACTCTTGTAAAAGTTTTCCTGCTAACTTTAATTGAGCGTTGCTAGAAGTAACCGAAAAACGAGGCGTAACGGCATAGCTTAAGCGTCCTTTTTTATGCCATTTTTCAATTAATTCTTTAGTTTCTGTATAGGATGATTCAGGAGTATCTAAAAGGAAGTCAGGCGCATTGCGATCCATCATCACCTTACCCGCAATCATTCGCAAATTTAGATCATAAGCTTCCTCAAAAAATGCCTCTGCAGATTGGGGATAAACAGCTGCAAAAACTAAGGCAGTTGTTGTTCCATTTCTTAGCAATTCATTAATAAAAAAGTGTGCAACTTTTTTAGCATATTCTTTATTCTTAAATTTACCTTCAGTAGGGAAAGTATATTTGGTTAGCCACTGTAAAAGTTGTTCTCCATAAGCGGCAATCATTTCTGTTTGCGGATAATGAATATGAGTATCAATAAATCCAGGTATAATCAACATCCCAGGATAGGAAGTGATGGGAATATCTAAATAACGATTTTTGATTTGTTCATACTCTCCTAATTCTCTTACACGACCATTATCTAAAACTAATAAACCATCAGGGATAAACCGAACACATTCCGATTCAGGAAAATAAAAGGGATCATTGATAAAATCCAAGAAAGAACTACGGTACGCTTTAACGCCTTTTTCGGGGAAAATAGTGTCTTCAGTCATGGTTAATCCAATTTTTGCGAATTTATTGTGCTCAGTTAATTTAGACCCTAATAATCTTAGTTTCTCTTCATCCTGTCAAGATAATTACAGCAATTTGAGACCAGATAAGCTTGCTTAACCAGGGGGCGGGGCGGAAGCCCCGCACGGGTTTTGGTTTTTAAGTTGTGGCGTAACGAGATTTACATTTGCTGTAAGAGGGCTTTTCTTCAATGTCAATATCAAAAAGTCGCTCAAAAATAATCCCTGATACTAACCCACTTGGTTTTTGAAAGTGGGCTAGGAATTGATAAAACTGATGCTTTTAGTCGTCGATAGTCAAAGTTGCTTGATTGCTTGATTGCTTTTGAAATACCATGAATCCTTTGGCAATTTCTTGTCGTTGGTTAACCAAGTAAACACTTATCAAAGTAAACGAAACGCCTAACCACTGAAGCTTATTGAGGGTTTCATCTAATAGGATACTGCTAAACAACAGAGCGAATACAGGCGTTAAAAATATCAACGCACTAACGCTAGTAACATTACCTGTAGCCGCTAGATAGAAAAATATTCCGTAGGTGACTGCTGTTCCAAAAATGGTGGCGTAACCTAATCCTATCCAATCGTTAAGATGAAGATTAGAAATTTGATTAGTTTCCCAAAGTAACGAGAGAACTATTAAAGGAATTCCACCCAAGATCATATGCCAACCTGTAGCCACGATCGGATCGGCGTGTTCTTTAACATAGCGCACAATAATTGTCCCAAAAGACATAGAAAGAGCTGCTAGTAGCATCAATGATTCGCCACTTTCTAAAATTCCACTCAGGCTTAATTGTCCACCACTTGGAAGTAAGTTTGAGAAGGAAACACCATGATCTATGACGTCATAAAACCAGGTTTCGGGTAATCCACAGAAACAAATACCAATAATCCCAATTGTTAAACCCAACCAACCCCAAAAACCAATCATTTCGGCAAATAACCAGCGCGATAGTAAAGCAACAACTAGAGGCTGAGCATCAATTAAAACTGCACCAATTCCCGCCCCAGTATGTACTAAACCAGCCGTCAAAAAACCTTGAAACATCGCTCCATCGACCAAAGCAAATAGTAAGATCCAGAGCCAAGCTTTCAGGGTTTTTGGTTGCGGTAGTTGGAAATAGGCTGCTCCTATCAAAATGATTAAACCCGCAGGTAATAAACGAAAAGCTGCCAAAAATAAGGGAGTTGTATTAGGTATGATAAACTTCATCACCACCATGGCAGTCCCCAAAAAGAAGAAAGGAGCTACCAGAAAAATGGGATTTTTAGCGAATTCTGGCTTTTCTATGGTGTTTAGTGTCATAGAGTTCTAAGCATACTCCTGTAATTATAGTGTGGCTGAATTTTTAACTTCTCTGTCTTTATTAGGATAGGAGATGTCTTAAGATAAAAATGTTATTCTACATACAAATTTTTTCCAAGTAAACCACGAAAATATACAAAGAATACAAAAACTCCACACATGACGGCTAATTACATTTATAAGAGAATTTTGGCGCCAGAAAAATAAATCACTAATCACTATTTCCGGTGAAGAGAAATAATGCTTAAAATGATCCTAAAATAGCTCGACTAGGGTACAGGCTATCAGGGGATAAAGAAATCAGACGCAGCTACAACCCAATTTTTTGATAAGGCGACTCTTTGGGTTATGTTACTACTTATCCATTAGACCCTCTAAAGTAGCTCCAACAACTCTATAGTCAGAATCATGCCGCAACTCTAATAAGGCAGCTTTGGCTTTTGCGTCATTAAAGGAGGACAAAACTCTGGCTACTTGCACCCTAATTTCCCCACTGCTAGCATTAACACGGGAAAGTAGTATGAATAAAGCTTCTGCTTCTTGATTTGTTCCCTTAAGTTGTTCTAAATGTCCTATAGATGCTAACTGTACTTCCAAGTCATTTCCTTCAAGACCTAAAAGACAGAGTTTTAAAAGAACTTCAGGAAATTCATTTCCATCTATACTCGCTAAAATACTGTGTCTGACAAGCCAGTTAAAATCTCGTTCAAATAGGTTTAGCAAATGGGGAATAGCTGACTCCCCATAGTTGGCTAGAGAACTAGCGACTGCCGCTCGGACATTGGGATCAGTTTCATATTCTAGAAGGTTCAATAGCATTTGAAAAGCTTCTGGTGTTTGCTTCCTTCCTAAACCCATTACAGCAAAGGAGCGAACGATAAATTCTCTGTCACTTATTAGTCGTTTTAGTAAAGGGACAACTATTTCAGGCGTATAATGTCTTAGTTCTGTAATGCCCCTCATCCGTTTTTGGGGGTCGGGACTATTAAGACAGTCTTCAATTTGGCTAAGTTCCATAATTTTCTCAAAAATGCTTAGAGTAATTTATCTTTATTTTACATTTCTTTACATTAATCTGCAAGGCAGAGATTGAAGCTATTCTGGAAGAACGGGGGCTAGAATCTAGTGTTTATAGACTTTTTGTCGTAATTTCAGTGGTATTTTTCTGAGCCCAATATAGTATAAAGTTAATTCAAAAAACATTGGTATTTTAATTTAACTTAAACTTTTTCTCAGTTTTTGTTGTTGATTGCCACATAAAAGATTAGAATAGTTAACATAAATATACATTGTGGAGAAAAAAAGATGACCTCTTTAATTATTGTTCTAGTAGTAATGGGATTAGTAATAGTGAAAAATACGTTGAGACAAGAGCAAGAAAGAGTAGTAGTTCCTGTTGTGGTGAGGGTCTGGGAAAAATGAAAGAAAAATTAATTCAATTTCTCCAGCAAGATTTGGCAGTGTCGATAGAGCAGATCGACTTAGCCTTACGTAACATACAAGAGACTCCGAATCAATTACCAATGATTCTTTGGCAGTATGGACTAATTAATTTAGAACAACTAGAAAAGATTTTTGATTGGTTAGATACATTAACTAGTATTAACTAAGAGACACCACTAGATAGATGAACGCTTTTATTATCGGCGCTAATGGAGGTATAGGTTTAGGTTTTGTCAGAAAGTTGCTGCTAGATGAGAAAATAGAGAAAATCTACACCACTTATCATCAGCCGACATCAGCTACTGAACTTCTCAACCTGTCGACTCAATACCCAGGGAAAATAAGCTGCTTACAGCTCGATGTTACTGATCAAGACCAGATAGTTAAAGTTGTTTCTCATCTGCAAGCTGAAAAAATAGGAAAATTGCATCTAGTTATTAACTGTGTAGGTATACTACACCAAGGGGAAATTCAGCCAGAAAAGAGTCTTAGAGATATTAACTCAGAGAATCTTTTACACTATTTTCAGGTGAATAGTATAGCTTCTTTGCTCTTAGCCAAACATTTATTACCTCTATTACGCCATCAAGAAAGGAGTGTTTTTGCTGTATTATCAGCTAAGGTCGGCAGTATTGGCGATAATGAGTTAGGAGGATGGTATGGTTATCGGGCTTCTAAAGCTGCGCTCAATATGTTTATGAGAACTGTAGCTATTGAGTATCAGAGAAAGAGTCCTGAGACTATTGTAGTAATGTTACATCCAGGAACAACGGCTACAAGTCTTTCGCAACCTTTTCAAAAGAATGTGCCACCAGAAAAATTATTCTCTGTAGAAAGAACTGTCAATCAATTATGGGAAATAATCCAAAAATTTCAACCAGAAGATAGCGGACAATTTTTCTCTTGGGATGGGACTCGATTACCTTGGTAAGGAAAATTTTTAAGAACTACTGTATACTCTCTCATTGTGTTCAATAGACTTAAAGAAATCAACTACTCGATGAGGATAATCTAGTCCTATTCTACAGGTATAGTTTTTTTGTTCAGCTTGGCTCAATTTCCAAGGTTCATGGATGAGATCCCCAGGTATTGATTCTAATTCTGGTAACCAATATCTAAGATAGTTTCCTTTTGGATCATAATCTCTAGATTGTTTAGTAGTATTAAAATAGCGGAAACCTCTTGCATCATTCCCAACTCCTGCTGTATAACTCCAATTTCCCCAATTGCTACAGACATCATAATCAATTAATAAATACTCAAACCACTCTGCACCCATTTGCCAATTAATACCTAAGTTTTTAGTTAAGAAACTAGCAACATTTTGTCTACCTCTATTAGACATAAAGCCTGTTTTTAATAATTCTCTCATGTTGGCATCAATTAAAGGATAGCCTGTTTTACCTTCCCTCCAGAGATTAAAACGTTCCCAATCTTGTAACCATGGTAATTTGATTTTTTTAAGTCCAGAAAGATAAAATAGTCTTTCCCCATGTTTAGCTGCAATCAACCTAAAATAATCCCGCCAGAGCAATTCAAAAATTAGCCAGTAGGTTGAATAATTTTTAACTCTAGTAGACTCATATTTTTGGATTTGGGCATAAACTAAACGAGGAGATAAACAACCATTTGCTAACCAAGGTGAGAACTTAGAAGAGTAGTTAGCCCCTAACATTTGATTACGGGTTTCTTTATAGCTTTTTAAGCAATCATTTTGCCAGAAATACTCTTTTAAACGGGCTAAACCAGCTTTTTCACCCCCTTTAAACTTGAGAACAGCACGAGTGTCGAAAATAGGGCTTTCTAGTCCTAATTCCGTTAAAGTTGGCAGATTACCACGTTCAATATTAGGAAGTTTTGGCAACTTTTCAGGAGGGTTTAAGGGTTGTCGAATAAAAAAGTCTTTTTCAAGTTTTTTGCGAAAAGTAGTAAAAACTTCGGGTATTTCAGATATCTTAAAAGGTAAATCACTAGGATGATAGAGAGTAGCAGAGTAAAAAAATTCTAATTTAACGCCTAATCGACTTAAATTATTACCTAGCTGCTGTTCTACATATATTTCTTCACTAGTTACTTCAGCATTCAAGTAAACTTGAGAAATATCCAACTCTTGAACTAATTGAGGGATAACCTCTTCTGGTTTCCCTTGACGTATAATTAAATCACTCCCAACTTCTTGTAAAGAATTAGCTAAATCTTGAATACTTTCTAAAAGAAACTGTGCTCTAAACGCACCTGTTTTAGGAAAGCCAAAGCGACTGAGAGCAAAATGACGTGGATCAAAACAATAAAAAGGAATGATTCCTGTTTTTTGAGTTAATGCTTGTTGAAGAGGTAAATGATCATGTAGTCTGAGATCATTTCTGAACCAAATCAAGATATTCATCTGGGTTTAGAGTTTTAATTGTTAGGTTTAATAAATTTTAAAGTCATGCGATCACTTTCCCCAATCGCTAAGTATTTTTCCTTATTATTTTCACCTTGACTTAGAACAGGAGGAAGAGTCCAAACCCCACCAGGGTAGTCTTTAGTATCTTTAGGATTGGCATTAATTTCTGATTTGTCTACTAACTTAAATCCTGCTTTCTCGATAGAAGTAATTACTAAATCTTCAGGTAGATAGCCTGTTTTATTACTTTCTGCTCCCGAAGTATTAGATTTAGCCCGATGCTCCACTACTCCTAAAATACCGCCTGGTTTAAGAGCTTTATAAACAGCAGTATAAACCTCTTGGGCATAACCAGCTTTAAGCCAATTGTGAATATTTCGGAATGTAAGTACTATATCTACAGAATTATCAGGAGCTAATATAACTTGATTAGGCGGGGCAATCTCAACTACTTTCACCTTTTCAAAAATTGCTGGATTTTTAGCTAGTGTTTCCTGAAACATTTGGGCTTGCTTGTTTGTTTTGGGATCAAAATTAGTGACAATAAGTTGACCTTTTGGGGCTTGATGCGGAGCAAGAATCTCTGTATACCATCCATTACCTGGCCATAGTTCCACAACAGTCATATAAGGACGTAGACCAAAGAATTCAAGTGTTGCCAGAGGATGACGATATTGATCACGAGCACGATTTTTTGGCGAGCGTTCATTACTATTAAGGATAGTTGACAGTTGAAAGTTACTATCTTTAGACATAGCTGTTGGAATCTCATCAGCTAAATTAGAATATACAAATCCAGTCATCGACAAAAAAACACAAAAAGCAATGGTTAGAAAATTGAACAAACTTCGATGAGATTTTCTGGAAAAAGTAGTTTTTTTGAATGGCATAACAAAAATGAATTAAAAGTAGAGATAAGATTCTAAGTTTAACTCTCAAGCATTAATTAAAGCAAAAAGCACCTCCAATATATGAAGGATTTTAATGTAAACTATATTTAAAGTTTTGTAAAGTTTTTTCAGATTTTCTTTACATCCTCAAAACACCTGAAACGCCAAGGGGTTCTAAAATCATGCTCATTTCATCTGAAACTCTTTCTCTATCAAGTGTTGAAGCAGTTTTTTCTTTAAGTCCTGCTAAGAAAGTTGGCATCATTGGGGCTGGGATATCGGGCTTAACCCTTGGTCACAAACTGAAGGAAAAAGGCTTTCAAGTAGAGATATTTGATAAAGGGAATGCTGTTGGTGGCAGAGCATCTAGTCGCAGAACCGAATGGGGCTATCTTGACCATGGGGCTCAATTTTTGACGATTAGAGATCCTGAGTTTAAAGATTTCCTAGAAACTCACTTACCTGACAACTGGATCGTTCCCTGGGAAGTCAATTTTGCTCAGTTACAAAATCATCAAATAAGCCCAGAGAATCAAAAAGACTCACGATATGTCCCTCGCCAGTCTATGAGTACTCTATGCAAGCATTTGGCAGCTAACTTGCTAGTTAAAACCCAAGTAAAGATTATTCAGTTAAATCGAGAGGAGCATTGGATTTTGTGGGATGACAAGAACAATTCTTATGGTCCATTTGATTTAGTTGTGATAACAGCCCCTCCTGCTCAGACAGCACAATTGCTCGACAAGCATAGTGACCTAGCTCAAGAGATTGCTAAAATTCAGATGTGGCCTTGCTGGACTTTGATGTTAATCACAACCGATGAGATCCAAATCCCTTTTGGGGGAATCAAATGTGAGCATCCTGTTTTGGGTTGGATTGGACTGAACCACACCAAACCAGAGCGAAGTAAATCGACGTCAATAACTGTTCAGGCCAACTGGGAATGGAGCGCTGAGAATCTAGAAACCGAACGCGAAGTTATTGGGGAAATTCTCCAGCTTGAGGCTGAACAAATTTTAAGGGTCAACTTGAGTGCTTTAAACTATAAAGCTGTTCATCTCTGGCGCTATGCTGCACCTATTAACGTAGCCGCACAATCTTACTTTCTAGATCAGGTCAATCATCTGGCTGTTTGTGGTGATTGGTGTGTTGCTGGAAGAATAGAAGGTGCTTTTTTGAGTGCTAATGAATTATCTAAAAGCCTAATTTAGGAGTAAGAATAAAAGACATGATGGACAACAATTGGGAAAATTTCTTAAAAAACTTAGGGGAATGGCATGGCTCTTTTACCTCGGTTTCGTTAGAGGGAGAATTATTAAACTCCACTCCTTCAATTCTCAATCTAGAAGCATTTGAAGATAATAAACTGGTGAAGTTCAGAGTGCGTCGATTTGGTCCAGGTGGCTACAATGAGCCGCCAACTTCAGATTTTTCCCAAGAATATCGTTCTCTAGGCAAGCAGGTTTTCTGTTTCCCAACCGGTGCTTTTTCTAAAGGAGCGTTGCAGTTTGCGCCCTTTAGTGAATTTGGAGCTGAATACGGATTTGTAGCTGAAAATCGCCGCCTGCGTTTTGTTCAGCTTTATGATGACCAAGGAAAGTTGAACAGTCTCGTCCTGATTCGAGAATTTCGCTCAGGTACAGATGCAAGGGAACGCCCGCCCCTGACGGTAGAACAATTGGTGGGACAGTGGCAGGGAACAGTTACTAAGGTTTACTCCGATTGGGTGCCTTCCGAGACCCATTCAACTTTCTTGGAAGTTAAAGATCTAGGCGGTGGACGGTTACAGCAACAACTGTCCTTTGGTGAGCAAACCTTGACATCTAATGCTCGCATAGAAGGGAACATATTACATTTTGAGGATGGAGCTACCCCAAGGAAGATTTTACTGTTAAGCGATGGAGCTTCCAGCAATACCCCTCTAGAAATCAAACTCCGACAACCATTTTTTGTTGAGGCTGGTTGGCTGGTTGAGCCTAACGAACGTCAACGATTGATTCGCAGCTATAACGAGAAAGGGGCATGGGTTAGCGCATCCCATGTCATTGAACACAGGATAGGCTAATTGTCATTTTGCCTCAAGATGATCTCTATCCCTTAGAGCCTTTTTGCATTACCCATTGAACTAAACTTGGAAACCAACTATAAATCCCTGTTGCTATTCCCCCTGAACCCACAATAATTGATGGAGAAGGATGTTGCACTACTGACCAAATGGCTTTGGCTACATCTTCTGGTTGACTTACCAAAGGACCTTTAAGCATTTCTTTCATTTGCTGCCGTCTACTATCTTCTTCAATCTTATTTTCAAAATGAAAAACTGCCCTTTCCAAAAAGTTACTATTCGTGACAGAAGGATGAACTCCAGATACTTGAATTCCTTTTGAGGCTAACTCTATTCTCAATGTCTCTGTTAATCCAGTGACAGCATATTTACTTGTGCAGTAAGCTGTCATGTTGGGTAAAGGCATTTTCCCACCAAATGAGCCAACATTGACAATAGTTCCTTGTTTACGTTCCAAAAAGTGGGGAAGTAGGGCATGAATAGGATAAATATAGCCCCAGAGATTCACATTTAGAATATGTTGCCAATCTTCTAAGGTTGTCTTTTCCATTGGTGCAGTCATGCAAATACCAGCATTATTAATTAGCACATCAATCTCACCAAATTCTGTCAAAGCCTTCTCAATCAGGCTGTTAACTTGTTCTAAATTAGTCACATCACAAGAAATAGGTAACGCTTTTACGCCTAAAGCCTCAATTTCTTGAGCAACTGACTGCAATTTTTCCAGAGTCCGTGCAGCTAGAACAACATTATAACCTTTGCTAGCAAATAGTTTGGCAGTTGATAAACCAATTCCTTGGGAAGCTCCTGTAATTAATACTGTAGAAGTCATTTTTATGAAAGTTTCTCACAAAATATTTTTAGTACTGTAACTCGACTATTGATTGCTAGTATTGCTTCGATAATTTGGTTCATTTGAGACATTATTATCTTCTTTATTTTTATTTTAGTAAAAAGTTTTATAGTGTTAATATATTGTCAATTGTGATTTTAAAGTTTGCTTTGTGGAAACAATTCACATCTACTAACTTGCTCTGGTTTTTGTGCCTTTTTTAAGATCTTATTGCTGATAAATGGATAAAAGAATTATTTCACTTCTCCCAAGTGCTACAGAAATTGTGGCTGCGCTCGGATTAGTTGATTCCTTGGTAGGCCGTTCTCACGAATGCGACTATCCAAGTAAAGTTACTAGTCTACCTGTTTGTACTGAAGCAAAATTAAATGTTGACAAATCTAGCAGAGAAATTGATACTGAAGTTCAATCTCTTTTAAGCTCGGCTTTAAGTATTTATCAACTAAAAATAGAGACTATAGAACAGCTTCAACCAACTCATATTATTACTCAAGATCAGTGCGATGTCTGTGCTGTAAGTTTTCTGGAAGTAGAAAAGGCTGCGGCTTCTTTGATTTCCAGCCAGCCTCAAATTATCTCTTTACAACCTAATTTATTAGCAGAAGTTTGGGCAGATTTGGAAAGGGTCGCAACAGTATTAGACGTTCCTTATAAACCTGTTTTACAAAAACTACAGACAAAAATACAAAAGATAGTCTGTCAAACAGAAATTCTACCAGACGATCAACGCCCTACTGTGATTGCTTTAGAATGGGTTGACCCTTTAATGGGAGCAGGAAATTGGATTCCTGAATTGGTGGAAATGGCTGGAGGAAAACCCTTACTTGGAACAAAAGGGGAACATTCACCCTACTTAACTTGGGAGAGTTTATTTCAAACTGATCCTGAAATTATTATTATTATGCCTTGCGGTTTTGATTTAGAGAGGACAGCTCAAGAATGCCAGGTGCTTCAAAAACATCCCGAGTGGAACAGCTTGTCAGCTGTAAGACAAGGAAAAGTCTATATTACTGATGGTAATGCGTACTTTAACCGTCCAGGACCTCGCTTAGTTGATTCTTTAGAAATACTAGCTGAAATTATTCATCCAGAATATTTTTGTTCAAATTATCAAGGTAAGGCTTGGCAATTTATTTACAGCAAAATTTAATCTCGTTACGCCACAACTTACAGCAAAATTTAATCTCGTTACGCCACAACTTAAAAACCAAAACCCGTGCGGGGCTTCCGCCCCGCCCCCTGGTTAAGCAAGCTTATCTGGTCTCAAACTGCTGTTAAAAACCAAAACCTGGGGGATCAAGAGATCCCCCTAGGTTTGTAGGTTATCTGGTCTCAAATTGCTGTAAAAAACTGAGAGCAAAAATCATATTATTAATTGTATTGATTTATTGCTAACCTTTTCTTAAATTTTCGTTATAATAGTTTACATAACTTAATCTGTTTTTAAGAATTAAAGAAAAGTAGAATGAAAAATCACCTCAAGGTCATTGAGATTCTAACAACAGTTCTGAGACCAAATCTGGCAATTAATGCAGGTTTCGAGATCACCTCTACATTATTGAGAGTAATCGTTGGCTTACTGATAATTCATAACGGGTTGGATAAACTATCAAACATCGAAAGTTTCGCCCAAGCTTATGTAGAATATATTGGACTTCCTTTTCCGATATTCTTCAGTTATGTTGCCGCCTTCACTGAATCTATTGGCGGTCCACTATTAGCCTTAGGTCTATTGACTCGACCTAGTTCTTTAGGTTTGCTAGCGACAATGTGCGTAGCCATGTACCATCATATCTTGGTTGCTGGTTTTAGCATCCCTTACTTAGAGCTATCAGCTATCTATGCTGCTTGTTTCTTGTTTTTCACCATTAATGGTGCAACCTCATTCTCTATTGATGCTTGGCTGACAGGAATTCTTCAAAATCAAATTTCCCGAGAGCAACAACAAGATTTGGCTAAATTGTACCAAGTTTCTGCTAACAAACGAAACTCTGATAACAAGGAACTAGAAACTTCAGTAAGATAAAAAATCTTTCCTTTTCTAATTACAGCAAATGTAAATCTCGTTACGCCACAACTTAAAAACCAAAACCCGTGCGGGGCTTCCGCCCCGCCCCCTGGTTAAGCAAGCTTGTCTGGTCTCAAATTGCTGTAACTGTTACTCAACCTTTGAAAAAGATTGAAATATCTTTGCTCATACCAATAATTAAGGCATGACTTAATTATTGGTATAGCTACCCATCTTATTCATAATCTTTTTGAGTACCTTTTCTGAATCGACAAATCTCAACAACAACAGTATCGTGGTCAAGGAAAGGGGAGACTCTTTAGCTAAGGAACTAATTAAATCCTGTTTAGACAAGATTACCGAACTACTCAATCAGTGTTGCTATTGAATTAATTCTGTTTGCTTATTATGCCAAACCTCACTAAGCATTTAAGCTTTTTAAGTGTTAAATCTTCAAAATCTAACAATCCTTTGTTTGTTTTTCTCCCTGGAATGGATGGGACTGGACAGTTGTTATTAAATCAGTTAGATGAACTAAAGAATATTTTTGACATTCGTTGTCTATCAATACCGTCAAATGATCTAACAAACTGGCAAGGATTAGTCGAACAGACAGCTAGTTTGATTAAAGTTGAGCGAAAAATGTTTTCTAAGAGGCTTATTTATCTCTGTGGAGAATCATTTGGCGGATGTCTAGCCTTAAAACTAGCGGCTTTATTTCCCTCATTGTATGACCGTTTGATTTTGGTTAATCCCGCTTCCTCAGTGAGTCGTCTCCCTTGGATGGGATGGGGGGCTTCAATCACTAAGTGGTTACCAAATTCTCTCTATCAAATATCTACTATAGGACTACTTCCATTTCTGATTGTCCCACAAAGAGTCTCTCGTCGAAGTTGTCAAGTTTTAGTGAAAGCTATGCGGTCTGTAACGCCAGAAAGTGTAGCTTGGAGATTGTCTTTACTTAATCACTTTACTTTAGATGAAGTGCATCTACAGCAAATAAAGAAACCAGCTTTAATTTTAGCCTCAGGTTCTGACAGACTACTCCCTTCAGAAGAAGAAGCGAATAGATTAACTAGTTATTTACCAAATGCACAGAAAATACTGTTGCCTAAAAGTGGTCATGCTTGTTTGTTGGAAACTGAGGTCAGGCTGAGGGATATTCTTTTATCGCAAGGTTTTTACGATAACTAGAATACATGTGTTGATGTAATTCACAAATGACCGAAAATTTATAAGACTTGCCAACAAGATTTTTTCTGAATCACATAAAGTTGATTTATAATAAAAGTATTTACAAAACTACATAATTTTTGTTATGACAGTTGCTTATCCTCGCAAGTTTCGTAATCAATTAAGCGCACAGGCAATTTTGTCCAAAGTCGTTCAGCAACATGATGTTCACATGGTCACACTTAATCGCTATCGTTTTAATGAACAACATAGTTGCAAAGATCTGACTGATTTAATTGAACGACTAGATGGTCAACCTAGAGAACTAATTAAGGAACTTTCACACCATGTTGCCGATGAAGCCCGTCATGCCTACTGGTTAACAGATCTACTATATGATTTAGGGGAAAATATAGGAACTCCCCCAGGAATGTCATATATCTATGAATTTGAGAAATTGTTAGATTATACAAGTGTTAATAGCAAGGAAGATATACTGATTGACGGTATTGCAGCTATCAATGTTACCGAAAAGAGAGGGTGTGAATATTTTTCTGCTCATATTAAAGTACTGAAGATGGCAGAGCAAACGCCAGAAAACATCAAGATTAGAGAAACGATTGAAAAGATCATGCCTGAAGAGGTAGAACATGTTCGATGGGGCAATCGTAAATTAGCTACGATTGCCAAACAAAGTTCAGAACATTATGCCAAGGTAGAACGTGCCAAACGCAAATATGCAGCAATCGAACAAGCCGCTTTTGAATCTGGTATGGATTTCTTAGCAGGGGCAGAACTAAGACGGTTGAATAATTTAATGAAGATTGTGGAGACATTGCCAGTTTGGAAACGTCCTCAATATTTTGCAGAACATGTACAGAATGCCTTATTTGCTTCTGAACTCCAAAAAACCCGCATAGAAGTAGCCGAAAAAGCTTGGCAACGTGATCCATCTGCTTTTGTAGAAAAGTTTATCCCGATGTTTTTCAGTCCTGATCTGAAAGCTTTTAATTAATTTATACTACCTCTATCATCACCCAAAATCTTTCATTAACGGGGATTCTTTCCAGTTCTCAAGTCTTGTAACGATTTCAGCCTCTGGTCAAAGAATCTCATTATTTCCTCAAATAGCAATAACAAAAGACCTTTTCATACATAGATCTCTAGGTATTGATTCTAATTCTGGCAACTAATAAGTTAAAAATAACAAGTGATGAAGCAGTTTAATCTTTATCTAAAGTTATTACCGTCATTTCAGGTGGACAAAAAAGACGCCCAGGAAAATAACTCCCTAACCCTCGGTTGACATAGAGTTGATTACGTCCTATTTGATGCCATCCCTGTCCCCATTCCCAATGTTTAACAGTCATTAAAAGCCTACGCAAGCTTGGTCTCAAATTCCTCACAAATTCAGGAACATAATGTTGAACCTGTTCTAATAACTGAGGAACAGATCCTAGACCTGGTAAAATTATTTGACCGCCATGTGTATGACCTGATAGTTGTAAGTCAACTCTGTAATGTTGCAAAAATTCTGCAGTATCAGGATTGTGAGAAAGTACTATTCTAGGAATATTAGCATCCAACTGTCCAAAAACAGTCTCTGGTTTAAATTCCCTTGACCAGAAATCTGCTAGTCCAACTATAGGTAATTCTGGACCTAAAGGTGTAGCAATCTCATTCCACAGAACCTTTATATTAATACTGCTCAGACCTTTAATGACTTTTTCTTTTAAACTAGCTTTATAGCTGTCATGATTTCCTAACACCGCCAAGATTCCCGATTTACTTTTAAGTCTTTGTAATTTAATCAGCAGATTCTCAAGACTATCAGACTCTTGAGTGATGTAATCTCCCGTCAGCAAAACTAAATCAGGGTACACTCGGTTACTCTCTTCAATACACTCATCTAGTAATTTCTCAGACAGACAGACCCCATCATCATGTAAATCAGAGAGTTGAACCAATGTTAGTCCCACTAGGTTAGTCGGCAGATCTTTTAAATAGATTCTCAGTCGTTCTATTTTTAATGGTTCGGTTAACATTAGCTAAATTCACTGGCAATATCTCTTTCTAATCTTAACTTAGAGATAATTGTTATTATTTTATATTATTCCACTGACTAAAAATTCATGCTATACTAACTTACCTAGAGAAATAGTCCGTGACCATAAACCAACAAAGATTTACCGACATCGTCTCTCCTGTTGACCTTCTGATTCTAACCAATGGACCTGGTGAAGTAGCCACTTGGGTGCGCCCAGTTGTCAAAGCACTCAGGACAGTTCTAGGAGAAGATAGAGAAAAAATAAGAATCTCTGTCATTTTATCCCCCTGCCCTCATGCTAGTGGACAAGAAGAGAATGTGTTAAGGAGCTATAAAGAAGTTGACCGTGTACAAGCAAGTGAGCATTTTTTAAAATTTTTACTCTGGGGAAAAACAGCCGAAAACTGGGACTGGAGTAAACGGGGAGTAGTGATTTTTTTAGGTGGCGATCAGTTTTTCTCCCTTATGATCAGTAAACGTCTCGGCTATCGTACTGTTATTTATGCTGAATGGGCTGCCCTTTGGGTAAGCTATCAGGATTGTTATGCTGCCAGAAATACCCTAGTGCTTGAGCAAGTTGCTTCGCCCTATCGTCACAAAGTACATGTAGTTGGCGACTTAATGGTAGACCTAGATAGCCATCAAATACCGTATAATGCACAATCCCCCATCATTGGATTAATGGTTGGCTCTAAATCGCATAAACTAGCCGTAGGCGTGCCCTTTAGTCTAGCTATCGCCCAAACTCTCCATAGTTTACAACCTCATACAGAGTTTATCATTCCTTTAGCTCCCACTGTTACTCTAGAGATGATTACTCACTATGCCTCGGAAGCACATAATCCTCTTTTAAGAAAGATTAAGGGTCTCCCAGCTCAATTAGTGCAGTCGGATGAACCTTACCTAGAAACCCCAGCAGGACTAAAAATTCGACTAGTTACCTCATTTCCCGCTTATGATTTTCTGCTCCAGTGTTCTTTAGTAATTACTACAGTAGGAGCCAATACTGCAGAACTAGCAGCATTAGGAATACCCATGTGGATCTTAGTCCCAACTCAACAAATAGATATTATGAGAACATGGCAAGGAATACCAGGAATATTAAGCAGACTACCTATTCTGGGCAAAGGCTTTGCTACTTTAATAAATCACTGGTTATTAAGACAGAAGAAACTCTACGGGTGGCCTAATATCTGGAGTAAACAGGAGATTGTTCCCGAAAGAATAGGACCTGTTACCCCTGAAGAAATTGCCCAAGAAATCTCCAGTTACGTACAAAATCCAGAACAATTAGAAATAATTAGGTCAAAATTACTAAAATATAGAGGCAACCCAGGCGCAGCTCTTAAATTAGCTCATCTAGTTGAGCAACAATTAGAAGTTGATTAGACTCAACTAAGAAGCACTTAACTTACAGCAAATGTAAATCTCGTTACGCCACAACTTAAAAATCAAAACCCGAGCTCTCTAGAGAGAGATATCCTTGGTTTTGTAGCTTATCTGGTCTCAAACTGCTGTAAATGACATGTTTTAAATGAACAAAAGATGTCAAGCTACGTCAGAATCATATGGTATGGTAAAAAATTTAGGCTAAAGAATTTATTTTATGGTGAAGACCAATATCCACTGTCTTAGATGGCTTAATTCATTTCTAGTAATAATTTATCTAGTAATGGGTTTAGGAAATCCTAGTTTAGCTCAATCTAAACAAACCCCCTCATCAGACAAGGGAGAACAAACCCCATCTAAAGGGGAAAATACTAATACAGAAGAACAAAATGATCCTAATTCCTCACGTCCACTCAATCAAGCTGACAGTATCTTGAGTTTAGCTGCAGGGCAGAAACTAGTGAGTGAAGCCCAAGACGCAATTAATAATGGAAAGTACGATGTGGCAGTAGCCAAATTACAACAGGCTCGCAAGGTTTTTAATCAACTTTCTAATTTTCATATTCAATTAGCTAACAGTTTCTCTGGAATAGATCCAAAAGTAACTGAATCACAACGTAGTCAAGCTTTACAAACAGGACAGTTAAGAGACGAAACAACCTATAAACTCGCTTTAGTCCATAGAGCACAGAACAAACCAGAGCTAGCCGTCCCCCTTCTTATACAAGTAATTCTTTCGGAAAACCCAAGTAGTGAACTAGGAAGGAAATCTTATCAACAACTCTATGAACTAGGTTTTGTTGATGTACCATATTTACCTAGTTCTGCTCAACCCAGCACTGCACCAAAATAACCTAAAAGTGCCACAATAAATAGATAAGAATATTTACATTGTTGAGTCAAAGAATGGTTGCTCTAAAACAAGTAGAAGTAATGATTCAAGCTAAAATTCCCGACGCTCTTGTCTTTGTCAAAGATTTAACGGGCGGCGGCGACCATTTAGAAGCAGTCGTTGTTTCAGCCCAGTTTACCGGACAAACAAAAGTCAAACAACATCAACTTGTATACAGTGCGGTAGAAGAAGCCATGTCTACAGAAGCAATTCATGCTTTAGCACTAAAAACTTACACTCCAGAAGCCTGGAAAACAGCTAGTCTTGCCCAGTAACTCTCACAAATTAATCGACTCGGAAAAACTATGACTCCAGAAATCAAAGAACGCATAGATCAATTAGTCAAGAAGAACAAAATTTTTGTCTTTATGAAAGGCAACAAAACAATGCCTCAATGTGGCTTCTCTAATAATGTTGTGCAAATCCTGAACATTTTAGGCGCCCCCTATCAAACCTTCGATATACTCAGCGATCCTGAAATACGCCAAGGAGTTAAAGAGTATTCAAATTGGCCAACTATACCCCAAGTGTACATCAATGGAGAATTTATTGGCGGCTCTGATATTTTGGTTGAACTTTACCAGAGTGGCGAACTTCAACAGTTAGTAGAAGTCGCTTTGGCCTCGTAAAAGCTTTAAGGGTTAGTCTAATCTGGACTAGCCCTTAATAATTTTTATTGGAGTCCTAACCAAGATAAAAGCCCTTGTTTCGTGAAATATTCAATCACTAGGGTCAAGACAAACCCAATCATAGCAGCTCTACCATTGAGCCTTTCTGCATACTCGTTGAAGCCAAATTTGGGCTGTTCTAGTTTAGGCGCTTGTGTCGGTTGGGGAGCAGTCATAATAATAGTCCAGAGAAAAAAATATTTTACAAATCTTTACTATACTTATTATAACTCAGAAGAAAAAGATCTAAACAAATATCCCTCAGGGACTTGCAAAGAAATAAGATACCAGTTATCCAGTTGGAATAATGGTTATATCCCATGAGGGCAAATCTATTGAAGGAAACCAAAATTGCCGACTATATTCTAAGTCTTCTGTT
>Ga0209085_1000595_pt1 | contig 26064 bp, 30 predicted proteins | sample C_131016_EF_Meta_FD_187310 | JGI IMG/M metagenome (GOLD analysis project Ga0209085, IMG submission 187310) | Freshwater microbial communities from Lake Croche, Canada to study carbon cycling - C_131016_EF_MetaG (SPAdes) (version 2) | ecosystem: Environmental > Aquatic > Freshwater > Lake...
TTCGCCATTCCCATCAATGGAAACGCAAGCAACGGCCCGGCAATGAGAAGATGGGATCCCGCAAATTCGAGTTTCCTTTTGAAGTCGGAGATTAACAGAAAGACCAAGCCAGCGGCCAGTGCCATGTAAGGAACAGTGATAACACCCGTAAATCCCGCTGCGCCACAAAGAAGTGCTGTCGTGCGATAGGAGTCCGGCGATTCCTCATCAGCTAAACGCGTGAAATAGAGGAGCGCAAACAAGACGCCGAGGAGCGAATCTTTGCCAAAGGCAAAAAGAAGCATTCCAAAAGAACTTCCGAGCAAAATGCAACTGGTAAAAACCACGCCGGTTATAAAGTTTTTCCCATAAAAAACTCGAGAAATTGCGACACACAGGAGAACAAGAAGGAAATACAATACAATTTTTGTAGCGGCTGCTGACACAGCAAGCGGCATGTGCGGAGCAAGCAGTCCGGTAAAAAAAATCATCCCAGAGTATCCTGCAGCGCCATTCATCACCCCATAGTCGATGCACAAGGGATCGGTGAACTTATTCGTCCATCCGAGCTGAGTAGAATCCATCACATGAGGAAACCAAACGATAGAAATGACTTGAAAAACGAAGGCGATGAAAGCGATGGCTGCAAGCCATAATACCCGCTGAGAATCAATGATCCCTCGCCATGGAGAAGTTTTAAAAACTACGAACGCGATACCAATCGTTACGAAAGCATAAACGAAACTCCAATTCGCCGATGGCACAAACCCTTTGTTAAAAAACCATAATGCCACTCCAAAACAAATAAGAGTCCAGATAAAGCCAAACGACACGATCCTTGCCAAGCGCAATTCTGGGCGGCTTCCAGTCCCGAAAAACCGATGAAAAAAGACTTCCAAAGAAGCTCCAGCAACAAGAAGAGTTGCCAATGGAAAAAAACTCAAAAGAATAAGGCTACAGTAGAATAAGACAGAATTCATTTGGGGCTTTAATTTTTGTAATACACATCAAGAAAAAAACTCTTACCGCGCGCAAAATACAACCAAGGAAGTTTATTAGGAAGTTTTTTGAAGCCAAATACTACCACCAGTATCATTCAAAAACTCAGGGAATGAATTTTTAAATAGTTCAGGATGTTTGTAGCCCATAAAGGAGTTAAAAGCCAAAATCTGGTAGGATACATTACCAAAAAGAAAAGCACGCAAGAAAATGGACTCATTCCATGCCCGACCTTCACGAATCCAAGAAATAGGGTAGGAGTAAGGATAAAAAATATCATGAATATGAATAATCACGCCTTTTCTGAGTTTAGGAAGTATTCTTTCAAAAATATAAGATACATCACTACCAATTTTAGCTACATGCGAAGAGTCGATAAACAAAATATCATTCTGGTCGAGGTTTTCAAATATTCCTAGAGGGACATCTTGGACTTTATTATTGAGGAACTCACACTTGCATTTGTCATTTGGAGATAATAATGAATAAAGCCTTTCAGGATAAGGCTCAATAAATGTTATATGACATTTATTTTCAAATTCTTCGATCGTATCCAAAATAACAGCGGATGAGAATCCAGAGCCTATTTCAATAATTCTGCTCGGAGTCCTCTGTCGAATGATCCCTGAAAGAGTAAACGCGTCAGAAGCTATAAAATAAATATTGTCTTTAAAATATCTGTATCCATTTGTTTTCCGGTAAGGAAATGAGGGAAATGGAAATCGGTTTAATAAATCCTCAAAAAAAGCCTTCTGGTGGTCAACCTGCAAATTGATGTGCTCCCAACATTCTGGTCCGTCGTAATGAAAATACGAGCTGCCTGATTCAAGTGATCCAATATCTAACAAAGGGGAATAATAGTGACCCGGTGTATAAAATTCAACCCCGTTGAGATTAGGATTTTTCTTTAATCGGTTATTTTTTATTATTCTTCTGGCCCAATGGATATATGACTTCGGATTTAAAATTGTTTTAATTTTCGGCATACGATCTTTGCTTTTTCTGTCTACACATTATTTCTTGTCTATGAATATAATTCTTCGGGTTGTCAAAACCAATAGTCGAGTCGTTTGAACTTTGCTCCACAAAAGATGGAAGAATCACATAAGAATTCAATTTTTCGGCAGAAAAATTCAACATATTAAACCTGCGTGTCGCGTCTTTCGCGATGAAATTTTCCCTTGCATCTTGAGTCAATGAATGAAAAAAAAGAAACCAATCAACTTCCATATAAACGCCATATTTTTTAAAAATTGAGAGGGCTTTTAATGCTCCATTACGAGTTAAGAAATACCCTTCACCTCCTGGTGCTGAAATTGGGGATTGAACACCAAAAAGCTTAAAGGCGGCATCATTTAGTGCAGAAAAACACAAATTAGGGGCTGTATCTTCCATTAAATTGCGAATCCCATACAAGCCCTCAGCAATTCTTTGATTTAGATAAATGAGATCACTATCATTGGGGAAATTATAATTAGCAATTTTATGAGGAATAGGACCCAAAAACCGAGCATCATCTTCGCAGATTATTGCCCCTGATATATTTGCTTCGACGATTTTTCTCCAAGCTTTGACATGGCTTAAAAAACAGCCGACTGCCCCACGAAGAAATTGCGTTTTACCATAGAATGTTTCGGCGATTTCAGCCTCAAACGGAGTAAAATTAAATTCCGGGTCAGCACAATTAATCGCCTCCACGCGTTCATATGTAATTCCCCATTTCCTGCAAGATGCGGAAAATCGATCAATTCGCTCGGTATCCTTCGAGCGATTAATGACATACACCGGATAATCCTGCGCACCATCCCATCGCATAGAGCGAAGCCTTGCCCCATTACGAAGATATTCCAGCGCTCTCAAGCGCACGGGCTTGGGATTAACCAAGCAAAATACCGACTGTATGGCAACTCCAAGACGAGTCCATCCAGCATGAAAAAGAACAAATGGCAATCTGGAAATATTCAAAATCGGGTGGATTGTGTTTAAAATTAAGAGGCGCTGGTTTTAGTTAAAATATCCAGTAAGGCATTGGCAGGAGGATTATCCCAAAGTTTCAATGCTTTTTGATGGGCAGAGACTCCCATCGCTGACCAGTCGTCTTGATCGCCCCAAGCCCTCTCCATTGCTTGGGCAAAAGAACGCGGGGTTGCAGCATCTGCGATCCAACCGGTTATCCCCTCTTCTAGCACCTCAAGATTCCCACCCACATCGGTTGTTACCACAGGGCGCCCGCACATCATAGCCTCGAGAATGGCTAGTGGCGTCCCCTCGCCACGAGATGGTAATACCATTATATGAGCTTCGGACCAGATTTTTTGAACATCTCTTACGTAGCCTTTAAATGCCACTTGCCCCTCCAATCCAAGCATTTTTGCGTAGTTTTTTACATGCTCTAGATCTGGCCCATCTCCAAAAAACTTCAGCTTCCAATTGCGGGATTTCCAAGGCTCCGTTGCTAGAATCTCAAGCATTAAATCTTGGCCCTTCCAAAGCGTTTCAAATCGGGCTACACATCCGAATACGACTTGCTTATCAGTAAATCGCAACGGCAGAGGTGAATCTAATTTTGTCCTGATTGGGTTATAAATAACCTGCGAGCTTGAAAGCTCCAGAGCGTATTGCCGCCTTGCAAGACAGCGATTTTGCTCGGATACAAAAACAACAGCCTTGCTCCGCTCCAGAACCATTCTTGTGACATGTCTTTCGTAAGGAGAAATGGCTAAAGCATCTGAATTAAACTGACAAATTATAACAAATGGCGTTTGGGTTTTAAGCAGATATTCAACCAATCCAGGAACATAGTTCATTGCCTGCAGTGCCCCGAGTGAGATTAGCAAAACTTCCGGATTACCAAGCCGACTTGCTGTAAATTGCGGAAATAACAACTGTCTCGCGTTTTCAAACCTTGCTATTGGAAGCCGCCTCCAACCGATCAAATCACCGCCAGCCTTGTTGAGTGCCTTCAGAGGCTCTGCGCTATGCAAATCGCCATGCAGGCAAGCCGTGACATGGTGTCCCGACTGCAATGCCGCAATAGCAGTTGCAAGCCATAGCTCTTCACTCCCAGCCCATGAGCAACCTGCGACGTTAGATATAACAGAAATGTTCATCACTTTTTTTTAGCAGGCACGCCCACCCAAATTTCGCCAGATGGCACAGACTTTGTCACCACCGCACCGGCCCCAATCACCGCATTGTCACCGATTTCCACGCCGGGGAGAACAACGACATGAGCACCAAGCCAGACGTTTTTACCAATTTTTATGCTATCGCCGCGATACCCTTGGGCACCTATGCGCAAACTCGGATTGTCCGTGCGATGGTTGACCGTGATGAGATACGAGTTTGCACCAATCAGCGTATCCTCACCGATTTCTAAGCTATGGCATGAGCCTAAGAAGCAATTCGGCCCAATGTAAACGCGCTGCCCAATATGGATTTCAGCACGCAGACCGCAATCGTCGGAAATTGATACAATGCACCCCTTGTCGAGAGCACTTCCCTCGCCGAGATAGAAACGATGACGAAAACCTACAAGACAGCGAAACTCCACCGATGGATCCACTAACCTTCCAGAGCGCCGCATATCCACCAACCACTTCCACTTTGCAAAACCCCAAACCACATCGGGCCTTGGCGAAGCAAAGCAGGATAAGGGAGCAAACGCCCGGTATTTTGCATGGAGATAGTTACAAATTTTTTTGACCACGGATTTCACGGATTAACACGGATATGGCTGAACGAGTTTTTTCCCCGGAAAACCCGGGGTTGATTCGCTGCGCGAATGCTGAAGCTGTTTTGAAAAACCACTCGCAAGCTAGCTTTCGGATGCTGTCCCAAAACCTCTTCCCGCTTGGCAAGCCAATCGCATCCCTGTATTTTCGTTCCCCATATTCCAAGTATCTCGCGCAAAGAGCGAAAAAGCGGGGCCGCTCGCGAAGCGAGTAAGCAATGTGGTTTCACAATCCCGTGCAAGCTCGCTTGTGAAGTGATTTGAAAAGCAGCGTCGGCTTGGCTTGCCCAAACGCAGCCCCAGGCCTTCCCATTCGTGTATATCCGTGCCATCCGTGGTTTAAAGTTTTCTGCTCCAGAATCTGTAAACGGCCTTGGATAAGATATCCCATTTCGCGGTGTAGCACCTTGCGCTGAACAAAAACTCTGGACATCTAAGCACGCTTTGCATCCCAACCCCGCTCAATTTTGCAATACTCTTTGCCGACCTGCGCATTGGCAAAAATGCCGCAGGATGCGTTTTAGCCCACAGTAAATCAAACACACCTTCGGAGATTCCGAAAGCCGTAGGGCAGTTGGCCTTGAGACAAAGGCGCATTTCCTCGAGATGGCAACCCTGCTTCTTCGCTTGGTTCGTGATGCTGGTGGCGGTAATCCTGTATTTTAGAAGCTTTCCCGGCAAATTCTCTAACAATCCCACCCGCGCCAAGCGAAACCACAAATCAAAATCCTCCATCGGTTTTGGTCGTGAATAATTTCCTGCAGATAGAGCCATATCCCGGCGCATCATCACAGCCGGATGCGGCAAGGGTGATTGAATCAACAACCTGCAAATGCAACCTAAATGCTGGACAGGATAATTCGAAATTTCACCAATCCGTTTTCCCAGTTCGTCGATTAAATCCATCTGCCCCCCCACTGCCGCAAGTCTGGGTTTCTCTTGAAGTGCCATGACTTGTCGCTCAAACCTCTCCGGCACACAAACATCATCTCCGTCCATCCTTGCGACAAACTCCGTCTTAGCCTCCTCGACCATACGCGCCAGACACTCGTGTAGCGGCAGCGGATTTCCGGTGACTACACAACCAGTCAAGCGATGAGGAATCCAACATCTTGCCTCTTCAACACTGCCGTCTGTCGATCCATTGTCCCAAAGGCAAACCTCAAAATCCCGAAAAGTCTGCGCCTCCAGCGAAGCCAATGCCTCCGGCAAATACGGCATCGCATTTAAAATGGGGATTATGACGGTAACTCGACTCATTTCTGGAATTTTAACCACAAATCACACACAAAAAAACACGAAATAGAAACAGAAGCCAGAGGCCCAGCCTTTATATAAACTGCTCCAAACTTGGCAAGCCAGGCATCTAATGCGTCTATTAAAACCATTCAGCAAATAATGATACACGACTATTAACAATCCGCTGCCAAATAAATGGGGGCATTCGTAAACTGAATGAAGCAGAGTTTTAAAAGCCCACCTGCATAGTCTATTGCGAGTGGATTTATAAAAAACTGCACAACCTTAGATTGTGCAAGGCGCAACCCATTTTCAACAAACTGTTCATTCGTGAATATTCGTGTTTTTTGTGGTTCACCTAACCGACCAACTGGCTAATTTCCTCAAGACACTCATTCAATCGCTCGGGCGAGTGCTCTTGAGAGAATTCTTCAAATCGGGCGCTATCAGTAACACGCTGAATTTCTTTTTTATCGATTTGATTTAACAAATCAGCGACTGCCTGTTCATTTATTTCAGGCAAGCACCATCCCATGCCAAATCGTCGTGTGCGGTCAGCAATCAAATGCCGAGGCCCGGAAATCATTGGTTTTTTGAGAATAGCGGCCTGCAACTGTAAATTGCTACTATGAAAAAAGTCCTCATAGGCTACATAAGCGCAATCGCTTACTTCAATGATTTTTTCAAACTCTTGGTCACTCAAATGCCTTGGGATAAATAAGGCATTTGATGTCTGGTTTAATACAAAATCCTGAATTTCAGTTTTTTCCTTATCGCAAAAGTCATCCCAAGATATTTCTCCAGCGATCAAAAAGGACCAAGGCGTTGTCGTCTCTTTGGCTACCCTTATCAATTTGAGCAAGCCTTTCCGCCTGGATAGGAAACCAAGCAAGCAGAGTATTGGGGTGTGATTTTTCGCAAAACTATCAATTTCTGAAAAATCATAGGAAGATTCTCTTGTAATGCATTTCTTAGACTCAGGAAAAATAGATAGTTTTGCTCCATTTCTGAAGCGGGGGCTTGCGATTTTAGGAATGCCCTCGTCCCAAAAATAAATCTTCCTTGCATTCGGCACATCGAATGCCCTCAATCGACTCGGAAAAATTCTCCCCTTTTTAATGAGGTCTACAGCATTTTCATACACTCGCCGCTTCCAAGTCTTCTGGATGCGTAACTCGGCCGGATGCACATAAAGCCCGACCCATGGCGCTGGCATCGCAGCCTCGATCACTCGCCGATCGAGGTATTCATGCGAATATAGATCTACCCAAGTGTGAAAAATTCCGACTTTTCTTCCCAATTCGCGATACAGCCTCTCTAAAGCCAAGCCCACACCTTGCCAATGCGCCTCGACACGGCAAAGTTGTTCATCCCTCCTCCAATTAGGCTTTTCGGCCTCAACTTTCACCATTTCCAGATGGCGAATTTTTTCATGGCCAAGCAAACCGGTTTCGGAAAAATAAGTAGCTGCGGCTTCCGGTTTGTCCGTGAGATGATAAATCGTATAGCCTTGCTCCAAAAAAGACGGGACAATGCACTCCAAGCAGTGCGGCGTATGGCCGAACCAATGGGAAATAAGGACGATTTCAGAGCACTGCGACATTCTTAGTAGAAAGCTACTTCCGACCAATCAGGCTTTTTATAGTCTTTTTAGCGTTTGAAATTGTTCTTGGAACATCTCGGTGCAGAAATTCGTCGATTTGCATCGCGGGCTTAGAGGAAAACCACTTAGGCAAACCGAACTCCCTCATCCCGATCTCGCGGAAAAAATCCATCGGGAGCGAAAAAACATCTGGGTTTGTTTTGTATGGCTTTGGTCCAGCCCAATGAACAACGGTTGGTTGAACCCACGGCACCGGTTTGCCATCGCGAATTTGGAATCGCGACTCCAGCTCAGGTTTTGACAAAACAGGAACCACACTTTGCAAGTGAGCGCTATGCAGACGCAATCTACCCGCTAAACTGGCCCGGAACACCATGATGTTCAAGTAAGCTTGATCCTGAAAAAATAGACCCGTGTTGGCCTCTTGGATCCGCAGCATACTAAGATACTCAGCGAGATCTAACGCGCCGACACGACAGGCAAATACACCTGAGTTAAAATAGGGATTCCCTTGCCATTCGAAATGGTCAATATGGTCGAAAACTTTATCTGGATCAAAATACTGCGTGCGTTGAATGTTGTCGGTGATCACCTCATGTGCTTCATTATGGACAAAATCCCAATCTTCACTCGGCAAGTTTTTTCTTATATCTCCCCATAGAACGGCATCAGCATCAACATGAATTATACGATCAAAGGGGGCCTCCCACAGAGCTGGCATTTTTGTGACTCCATATCCGAAACTAAATTTTTTTAGTTCCGGATTATTAATATCTTGCTGTCGTATAGTAAGCACACCATATCTCTTTTCGAAAGGACGTGAGTCCACAGGTCCGTCAACCATCAAAGAAATAGGCGCATCTGGAGCAAAATACTTGATACTCGCGAGGCAACCGCGCAGAAGCGGAAGATCCCCTTTGTGGCACGCCACACTGAAACCTATGTCAGAGACCATGCCGGATGATCCTTTCAATTTTCTTTACAATTCGAGGGAACGCCCCATTTGAATTAGAATTTTCTTTTTCTACAAACTCTGGGCGAATGCAGCTTAATAACCATTCATCTAATGACTTGAGGTCAGTTACCAAGATTGTTTTATAGGAATTTTGTAACTTTTTTAAAATTTCACTCTTGCTCAAGGAGTTGAAAACGGAATCGCGGGCATTTCGACCCATTTCCTCCTTTTGTTGCAATGATAATTGTGATACCTTGCGGATACAGTCGGCGAGTTGACTGGGTTTCGCGGGATCAAAAAGAAATCCGCTCATACCATCTTCGATCAACATCTCCGCGCCTGCGGCACGGGAGCAAATGACTACCGATCTAAGCGACATCGCCTCAGCGGCTGTCATATTGAAAACATCCCAAATCGAAGGAACGACCACGAAGGCGGCTTTGTGTATTTTTTTTATGGTCGCTGCATAATTGAGAGCCCCTTTCCAGATCAATTTGGAGCCAAATGTATTCGGATAATTTTTTTGGAGATATTCGCTAGTAGACGATGAATTGTTCCATGCCGTATCTGCGCCTACCCAATCGATTTCAATATCAGAAATTTCCTCCAACGCTTGACACAAGACTTCTGCCCCCTTCCAATTCTGCAAACGCCCGACGACAAGACCGCGTGGCGAACTCTCATCCGCATTCGCTTGGTCAGGTAATTCCAAAACAGGGGGAATAACTTGGATGGGTTTATTGATTTTTGCTTCCCAGGATTTTGCATTCGACCGACTATTCGCATGAATGGCATCCGCCAATCCCAGCGTGGCGACTTCGACTACTCGCACGAGATCAGAATCAAAGTTTCGTTCATGAGGATTTGAATACCAATCCACCTGTCCATTGCTACCATGCAGGGAAACGACCACCTTGGCTTTTCTGGATGAAACGACCCAAGGCATATATAGCATGAGCCAATCTGTGGCTTCCACTATGTCGAAACCCTCTCCGCCTTTAACTTGTTGATAGGCGCCCCACGCCAGAGGTAAAAACGCCCAAAAAGTTGGCAGATTTTGAAAGCGTCCACACCCGCTTCTGGCTGCATCGATAAATTTTGAACTCAGGTATTCGACCTGAACGCCGTCAATCTCACACTCAGGCTGATCAATGTTTTGATGATTAGCAACCAAAACCCTCACTTCATGGCCAGCCGACACAATCGTCGGCAATAGCTGACCATAAAATGTGATAATCCCCCCGCCGGAGTCGGGCAGGTATTCAGGGAGTATATAGAGGAGTTTCAAGGCAGAAAAAAACTTAAGGTTAGCTTTTTTTGCGAACTGCTTTCCCAGCTATTTCCGCTCGGATTTTTTCGAACGGCTTCTCAATGATAAATACGCACGCTGCTGAAAGTCCTAATGTGCTTCCAATATTCATCCAAACGAGCCAGTCCCAGTTGAGTTTAAGCAGACCAATGAGCGTCTGATTAAATTCCGCGGCTAACATATGCGTGCAGTAAACCGGATACGAAAATTCCCCTAGAATCCTATCGATTGTATTTGACTTCGAAACTTCGAACAAAACAGGGATCGTTAACCCCGCCATGGATGGGGACAACCACTGCGGCACCCTCATTCCCAGCAGGTAGGGGATAGTGAAAAAGCTCAAAATGCTAACTATGAATAGAGTCGGCGCCCATCGCTGCATGCCAAAATATTTTCTAATATCGATTCCCACAATCTCATAAACCAGAAAGCCTAGCATTCCTAATGCAAAACACCAAAACCAAAAGAACCACATAAAATATCCTGAGTAAAGAAAATAAGAAGCAAATAAAAAACTCAGAATTGCTGATAATGTCCCTGCACATGTAATCCTCGCCCATGGTTTAGAAAGGAGGACCAGCGGAGCAATCAAGTAAAACCAAATCTCGCACCCTATCGTCCAAGCAGGTTTTACCCACAAACCATATCCAAGCCAATACCCTCCGCATCCCTTTATTGGTCCCTCAGTAGGTCCCGCGAGTTCCAGCACCCCGCCGGAAAGAACATTGAACCAAGCCGGCAAATCCACGCCCAAGAGAGAAAAATTCAGAACCTGTAATCCAAGAAATTGCACCGTTGTCAACAAGTCCCGTAATTCCATTACAGCATTCGGGCTGCCGCCTCCTTTAGTGCTCCAAATGCAAAATCCATACCAAGCCACCGACGCACACACTACAATAAAATATGTGGGATAGAGCCTTAGAAAGCGGTTTATGTAAAACAATTTGATTCCGTCACCGCTGCATCCATATTTGCGCCTTAATACCATGCACATGTAGAATCCGCTAATTAGAAAGAAAATATGCACTGCTTCAAAACCTCGCATCAACCTTGGACCAACATAAGCCGTGTGTTCCAAAACTACTGCCACTGCAAGAATTAATCTAAGTGCCCCCATTTAATTTCCTCTGGGAAGCATTAAAAAGAATCGCATTCCACCGCCCCGCCCTTCATCACACATACGCGAGAACACTCCTGCACAATACTTTTCTCCTCTGCATTTACAAAAACCCGTCTGTAATCGGATCGGCGCAACTCTTCAGCAAAGGCCTTCGGCTTCAAAAACCGATTGTAATACTCCAGAACCGCGCCCCTCATTAGTTCCACCTCGCCGGCATCCATCGCCAAAGCGCGCTCGATCACCGGGACCAAACCCTCCGCATCCTGAAACTCCAAACAAGTTTTCCCATCTTTAAGCGGTTCCGCCATAAACGCACCCGCATTAGTGATTGGTATTGCCCCGCAGAACATCGCCTCGATCAAATTGTGCGAAACCGGCATGCACCACCCTGGCGGGGACAAAACAAAATCACACTCCCGCAAGGCCTCAAAATAGTGGTCTTGGGATAAAAAGGTCTTACCACTTCGATCGCCGCCCCGAGCATCAATCGAAACCGCAATCTCACATACCTCCCAATCCTTGGGAAAACCCCGCAAATGCGTGATTCGATCTCCGAATTTCTGAAGAGAAACCTCCAAAATCTCAAAGCGGCTCATCCCTGGAAAATGATAGTGCTTGGTATAAAACTCCCGATCGTGTGTGCCGAAGAAACCGATGCGGAAGCGCCTGTGGCGCGGTGGCGAGTAACTGGTAGCGCGTAGCGGGTGGGAAGCGGAAGCGCCTTCGGCGCTGTGGCGGGTAACTGGTGGCGAGTGGCGGGTATCGAGGTCGGTGTCAGACGAGCGCTTTTTGTGCAAACCTCTATGGTAGACTGACGGATGCATGAAGTAGGGAGCGCGCAGCGCTGTTGCGACCTCCGTGTTCTCTGTGCTCTCTGTGGTTAATTCTTCTACTTCAGATTCTTGCCTTTTCGTGGTTAACCCCGAAAAATAATCGTAGTCAAAGACGATGAGAGACGAGCGTCCAGAGTCCAGAGTCGAGGGCTCTCGATCCGTTATCGAAATCCCACATTCCCGCTCTTTCCCCCCAATCACAAACGGAATCGGCGCCGACTTTCCCAAACAGATCAATTCCCGGAAAACCCACGGCGAATTGACCACCTGCACCCCATACCCCGCCTCGTAGAGCGAAACCAATAGAAAGGTCAGATGCCTACCATCCTGCTCCACCTCCAACCGCACCCGCGTCTCAATAGGCAACCGGAGAAAACGAAACTTCTGCCAGGCCAGCCAAAGCTTTTTTTGAAGGAAATTCATTTCCAACTACTAATCACACTACCCTTCGAGTTCCTGACGCAGCAATTGCAATCTACCGACGATCTCGGGCTGCTCTTTGGCCTCGCAAAGCGGTGCAAGTTGCTTGTTGATATAATTCCAATCAAGGTTTCCTAAACCTTGGCGGACAATGATTCCACGCACATCATGCCAGTCGATGACCCGGTCCGCAAAAGCCTTCATCACTATCAAATCTTCAGCCGTGCAGAGACGAACAAAACAACTAGGCTCCACTTCAATTATTACAGACCTTCCCACCGCAGATTCCTCGAAGGGCAGAGCCGCGAGCGCGATATCGATACCAACCCCCGAAGAGTGCCTAAGTAGCAAAACCCGGTTTTGCAAAGCGAAATTTTTTGCATCTGGCAACCTTCCAGCGTAATACCGCAACAACTCATCGACGAAAGCCTCTTCTTCACCAAATCCCGTCAGTAGTGAAAGATCGACATCCATTGTCATTCTTGGCTCCCCCCAATGCTGAACGGCAAATCCCCCGATCACACAGGAGCGCCAGCCCCGCTTGTCACAGAAATCTCCCAACTCCGCAGCTAAATGTGATAGCTCGTTCATAATGTTTGCATCTTGCGAAAAAATCTTTGCTGCTCTACCAAACCCGACCACGGCTGCGGCGGGTGCTTTGGCAATGCAGCCAAGACCGCACCGCTAAAGCATTTCATTGCTCTTGCTGTATCAGCATGCTGGATGTCCTTATCACGAACCTCTTGTAAGACGGGCGTTGCTGCCATCCATTGCCTTACTCTAGCTTTTATTAGGTCATTATCTTGAGAGTTCATGACATTTTTCCAACCACTAACTACACCAACATCCTGCTTGATAGCGCAAATTACTATAGCTGAGGATGGATAGCAAAATGAAGCGTTGATTGAAGGTCGATGGTTTTTGCGCCTCAGGTGTATCTGCCGAGGCATATAAAGATCGCCCAGCCCATTCCGAAGCGATCTCAAGAATCAATGTCGTCTTTCCCACTTGCCTCGGACCCATTATTCGCTGCGCGAATGGAGCGGCTTTTTTGCAAATTCCCTCGCAAGCAAGCTTGCAGATGTCTTTTCAAAAACCCCGCCATCCCGGCAAGCCGGGCGTGCCCCGTGTTTTTTCTGGAAGCCAATTCTTGGCAATTTCTTCATCTCGCGCAAGGCGCGAAAAGCAGGGCTGCTCGCGAGGCGAGTGAGCGACGCGATTTCACAATCCCGTGCAAGCTCACTTGTGAAGGGATTTAAAAAAGCAGCGCCAGCTTGGCTTGCCCAAGTGCCGCCCTGCGCCCCTTCTTTATTTGATTCGCTCGTTCCCAGTTGATTTCGCTTCGCTACACCCTTCGGGCTGCCTGCGGCAGTCTTTCTCCCGATGGTCGATTGTCTCACCCTCCGGGCTGCCTTCCGGCAGTCTACCGCACACCTGCCCCGGTGCTTGGTTGTGTATATCCGTGCCATCCGTGGTTTCCAATCACTTTGCCATCAATAATTTTTACAATCTGCTGCCTCTGCTCTTGTCGTGTAAATTTGATTCGTTTGTTCCCACTCTCTCACCCTTCGGGCCAACCTTAGGTTGCTCTTCCTCTCCCCCGCCGTGGGTTTCGGTTGTGTGCTTCGTGGTTAAACCTCTTTGCGGCGATTCTTCGCCGGGCCAAACTATTTATCCCGTGCGCGGCACGTCTCATCCAAAATCTCCGGCACTGCCACCGTTCGCGCTCCGATAATCAGGCAAACCGATCTTTCAAATGCAACAGCAGATCCATGCTGGTGTGCAAAATCGCGAGCACATCAATCGATTCTCCTCGGTCCAGAAAAAAAATGTAATGGCTCTTGCACCGCCAAATAAAAATCTTGATTTCTTGCACCAGAAAAGGTTTGCCGCGCACCCGACCTTTTACAATCGCCTCAAGACAAGCTTCGATATCCGCTACATACTTCTCAGCCTGTGCTGATCCCCATTGCCGGTTAGTATAGGCTAGGATATCAAGCAAATCTCTTTCGGCAGCAGATGTTAGACGGTAAATTTTCTCCATCAAACCATCGAACGAAACTGCGTCCAAATATCCGTTACAGTCTTATTTGAAAAATCCCCTCGCTCGACTTGGGCCAAACGCCCGTGAAGAAACTCACCAAGCTTGGCATCCCGTTCCTCCTCAGTTTTTAATTGTTCCAAAAACAGAGCACCCTCTTGTTTTTCATTATCATTGAGCGATGTGATTTCTTTTTTGATTTCTTCCAAGTTCATAAGTTCATAATGGCGTTTCAGAATGAAATTGCAACCAAATTCTCATTTTTTTTGATTTTGCGACTACCTTTTACATTTTCAGCTTTTTCTTGGCTTCCCTTTTGCCCCGTAGTCTTGTGCGCAGCACCCTCCGTGGTTTTCAATGATTTTACCAATCTGCTGCCTCCCCCATTTCGTGTAGTTCGTGCACTCTGTGGTCAAACCTCTTTGCTGCGCTCCTTCGCACGCTCCATCCCTTCGCGATACACCTCCAAAATCTCCCCCATGACCCGATCCGGATGGAACCTTTCCTCAAATCTTCGTCGCGCCGCCGCTCCCAGATTCCTCCGCAATTCTGGATCCGCCATCAGCTTTCTCAAGGCACTGGCAAGAGCCTCGACATCCCCCGGTGGGACGATAATACCAGCTCGACCGTTATCCAAAATCTCTGGCACTGCCCCTGTTCGTGTGCCGATAATGGCCTTGCCGGCTTGGGCCGCCTCAAGTGTAACATAGGAAAATGTCTCCCAAATACTTGGAAAAACACAAATCCCAACCGAAGCCAACCAATCTGGCACATTTCTTGGTTCCACACGATTTTGAAAATCCACCTGTTTAGCAAAGCGAGCCAATTTCATTTTAACCACCATCGCTGGATCGGTTCCCGAGACACATGATCCCGTGCTGGAGCCGGCGATTTTTACTTTCCACTCTGGAAAATCCGGCAGCACTTCGCAAATCGCCTCCGCTAACTCCAGCACTCCCTTGCGGGGTTCTAATCGACCGATAAATCCGATCACTTTTTCTTCAAGGGAATTACCAATACTCCCCTCGAACGGAATGTAAGGATTAGGTCGGATTTTTACCGCATCCCTCGCAATTCCCCAAGCACCGCTGGCGAAGAGTTCCATCTCTTCATTCATCACCAAAACCATATCGGCAGACTGCGCCATCGCGCGCTCCTCAAAATCTGCTAATTGGTTCCACGAAAACGCAAATGGCTCGAGATAAATTGGCTGTAGCGGAAGTCCACGCCGCCAAGCCCCTATAGCCACTGTAATCTGGAAAAAGATTTTTTTAGCGTAGCTCCAAGGCGTGACTGGAAAGTCCAAGTAGCGATTGAGAATTACCGAAGGCGAGTGCAACCGCACCACAAATGCGACATCTTTCACCCAGCGAGCAGCCCAAGCCCCTTCTGCCTTTAGCTCGCCGCACTCTAAAACATCAAACGGCTTTTGCTGATGCCGATCGCAAAATGCGAGCCCTGCAAAAACCGCAAAATCCAGCGGCGAAGCGTCGCCCAGATGATGAAAAACAACTCCCTGACGCTCGGGCAAATCCCCTTGCACACCCGAAGTAAAAACCTCCACCTCGCACCCCGCCCGCACCAAACCACGAGCGAGATGATCAAAATAAGTTCCGATCCCCCCGCTCCCCGGTAGCCCTGCGAACTCGCTACTGATTAACGCAACCCTCATCGAAAATTAAATACTAGACGGACCACCAATCACACCAACTGACACGAAATAAAAGTCAAGGACTATGAAGCACAGGGTTGATTCGCTACGCGAATGCCAGAGCTGTTTTGAAAAGGCACTCGCAAGCAAACTTTCGGATGCTTTTGCAAAAACGCCACCAGAGCGGCCAGCTGGGCGCGCCCCGTTGTCCTTCTGCACTTTCGTGTCAATTCGTGCATTTCGTGGTTCACCCGAATCCACATCTTGGAATCGCCACCCACCCCTCTGGACACAAGTCGCGCGTGTCATTCTCCGGCATATTGGCAAACCAAGGATTGGGATGGATTACGATCTTTTCTGGATTTTCCGAAAGCCACGCACCCCACCAAGAAAAAGTGCTGTTCGCAATAATGAAATTTTTACATAACGACATTAAACGCAATGCATCATAAGCATTCCACTCTTCGACACAATCTATAAAAATAGCCCCATCCGGACAGAGATCAGATTCCTTTGCATAGGCAATATCATCCGAGAAAATGTAAAAAGTGGGCTTTACAATGCGGCTACGAATTTGATCGATAGCCCGCTTGTAATAGTCTGTCCCCAAAGGCGCCTGAGATTTCTGATACTTCGGGTTATTAACTAAATCCCCTCGCCGAAAATGCACCGCAACCGCCTCGCCACTCGAAATCTCTGCTGCCATTGCGGCCACATTCTCAGACGGAGCGAAGCGAAATCCAAAGTGTTTCTTCAAGACCTTGGCCACCGGGGCAAAAAACTTCTCCGATTGAAATGTGCCATCGATCACACTCCCGTCTGGCAAGTCGAAAAACTCTGGATAAAAGTGGAACTGCTTTTGAATATGCCAATTCCCCCCCGTAGGTAAAAGCTCCGCATAACGCTGTAAGCCGATTTTGGCCAGCAACCTCCCGAATCTGCTCTCCGCAACATTCCGCTGATGCCCCCAACACCAAGCCAACTCCTGCTCCGTGGTGAAATGGGCATCCAGCACGAAACAATCCAAGCCATACCGCTCATGCGCCGCCGCCGCATTGCCCTCAGAGAACCACGAAACATCCAGCTTCAGCACCGTATTCCGCCTATGCGCCAACGCCAGGCCCGCCGCATACTGGAACATTTGGTTACCGAGACCGCAAAATAATCTTGAAACAATCATTTTTTAACCACGAAACACACCAACTACACTAAACAGAAAACGTAGGATGGCGCTGCCGCAACCATGGCAATGATTGGCCCTGTGTTGATGACGATATCAGGCATTATCGGCTTCACATTCAAATTCCTCGGCATCCCATTGGATTGCATCGACACCCGATTCGCTCAGAGATTTAAGGAAAGTGTAGCGATCCATCGGAACCAGTTGTGCCGCCTGCCCAGAGGAAATCCGCCCCAGTTCGAAGAGCTTGGCCGCCATCGCAAAACGCATGGATTTTTCAAACTCGCGACGAGACAGACGAGCACTGTCTGGCAAGGATTCTGGGTAATTAAGCGTTATGGTATTCATTTAATAAAAATGATATGGAGACAGCTTTAGTTTATCAAGTTTTTTTCGACCACCCGACACCCGTAGCATTCAGTCCTGCGCCAGCACCAACCACACTGTATACAAAAAGACTCAAACCAAATGGCTCCACGGCAGAGCATAGATTTCCCCTCCGAGCGATCTGGGTTCGGTTCCACCATACAGAACGACACCGCGTAAAAATCGCCGCCCTGTTGGCATTGCAGAAGATAAAGCACGGAGCCCTATGCATTCCGATGGCGTTACAGACTGGGAGGCTTTGATTTCCAGACCCACAATGCCCTGCGGTGTCTCAAGGACAAAATCCACATCTCGTTTGCCTCCATCGCGCCAGTGGAAAATTTTGCGCGATGTGGAGTCCATGCCTCTCCATACCTGCAGAGTTTGAAATACCGCTTGCTCCAGCCAGAAGCCCTCGTCTGGACGATTGGCGACATCGCTTGGTGCTCGGATTCCTGCCAACCAAGCAGCCAATCCAGAGTCTTGCCACATCAGTTTTTTGGCTTTTCGCATGCCACTCGAAGCGTTTATATGAAAAGCCTCCAGGCGAGATATCAGGCATCCCACTTCAAGCCATTGCATATGCCGATGGCATGTGGGTTGAGTGATTCCTGCATCTCTCGCCAGATCGGATTCATTGAGCAAACGAGCCGTTCTTCCGGCAGCCAAGCGCATGAGTGTTTGGAAATCTCCAAGACTCCCCACATTGCTGAGTTGCCTCAAATCCCTCTCCAGGTAGGTCTGCACATATCCGCCGAACCACATTCCGCGCGCTGCGTCTTCGTCGATGTCCAGTGCAGGAGGAAATCCGCCCCAGCACAGCATTTTGTGCCAATCAACCCGAGGCCCTTGCCAAGCATCCATTTCGGGTTTATCCGAAAAAAGACACTCAATCAGATCCAGACTTTTTCTGCTTCCACGCCACTCATCTGTGCAAAATGGCGACAACTCCAGATAAACAGCGCGCCCGGCTAAAGAATCTGCTACAGAGCGTAGCAATGAAAAATTCGCCGACCCCGTGAGTAAAATTCCTCCAGCAACCCTTCCTCTATCCACCGCCCGCTTCACTGCCAGAAGCAACTCTGGCGCGCGCTGCACTTCATCCAAAGTCACCGGCAAATCTTCGAGCAAGGAATCCGGATTCTCCTTTGCCTGAGCCAGTATATCCAATGAATCCAGAGTATAATACCTACGCTTAGGACCCGGACACAGTTCTCTGACCAGCGTCGTTTTTCCAACTTGCCTGGCGCCAGCCACAACCACCACAGGAAAAACGGAAAGAGCACGACTCAACAAAGGAGCGATCCATCTTGAATTATTTTTATTCACAGCATGAATAGATTTGCTACACTTGCGCCAGAGTCAATAGAAAAAATCGTAATTCAAGCGAGTAAAATTCTACTCTGCGGCGAAATGGGCACCCAGCACGAAACAGTCTAACCTATACCGCTCATGCGCCACGGCCGCATTGACTTCAGAGAACCAAGAAACATCCAACTTCAGAACGGTATTCCGCCTGTGCGCCAATGCCAAGCCCGCCGCATATTGGAACATCTGGTTGCCTAGGCCGCAAAATAATCTTGAGACGATCATTTTGATTTATTTTTGTAGCGGCCTTCAGCTTCCATTAGCATGATTTCTGAGTAGGCGCGCCGAGTTCCACGCTGCCAAACTTCATCGAACTTTTGCTCGTTTGTTTTGATTTCTTTTCTACGGTGTATTTTATTCCTCAGGTCCTTGTAGTTTTGAAGAATTTTTTCAGAACGACAAGGCTTCGTCTGTGCGGGCAGGTCTGGAACTTTACCTTCTCTGATATACATGAAAAGCCCATCAGAAAAAGCCGCATCCTCGATAAGCCGAAATATGTATTCTTCTTTAGTCCTACGAGCAGGAATTAAATGAATAAGTTGCAATGTTGGAAATCTACCAACAGCCATTCCTAAATCACATGCAGACAGTGCCATATCCGTGTCGCCATGACAGAGAAGTGCAGTGCCCCTGCGATCCAGTTTTTTTCTGATAGGATTACTTTTTAAAAGTTCCGCATAGTGCACAGCTACGCACCGGCGAATTACCATTCCCGCCCCTATCGGGCAATATTGCTGGGCTATTGCCGCCGTTCCAAGCGCCCACTTCTCTTCCTTCACTCGAACAACACCAACCCAATCAACCAAATTCCCCAAACCAGGTTCAGGTTCGCACTCAAATTCCGGTTCTATATTCCCACAAAAAGCACCGACCCATGACCTTTCATGTGCAATCTTGAATGCTTGATCCAAATAATCCGGCGCTAACACATTATCATCATCCACAAAAACTAAAATATCAGCGCAGGTCTCTCGGATTCCGCGTATCCTTGCTGGGGTCAGTCCCAGCTCCTCCTCCCGCACATGCCGGGCATCGGGGTGCCAGCTTAAATCATATTTTTCGCTAAGCAATTCTGCGGATGCATTGTCTATCAGCAAGAGTTCCCACAGGTCCTTACACAAGGTTTGCAAATCCAGAGCCTTGAGAACACGACGCAAATAGTCCTCACGCGGATTATGGGTGCAAATGATAACGGAGATTGATTGCGACATTAAAGGTGGTAAAACATCATCTTTTTTGCCTTAAGCTTTCAGCTTTTCTACGCATTGCATTAGAAATTCCAAACAAAAGCCACGCAAGATCTCTGGTTGGCTTTTCAGCAGGCGTAAGCAAATTATAAATCTCCCTCGCGCTTTGAACTGCATTTGGATTTCCTAGTTTATTCATTCGGCATAACTGCGCATGGACGATGTCCAAAAGATTTTGGAAGCCCATTGATAGTGGGTATTCTGGTAAAAAATGATTCAAAATCAGAATAAGCCGCGCCATGTCGCGCAAATTTTCACCGGTAGAGGTGAGTTTGCTAGTGTCATTTCCCTCAAAAATCCGATAACTGCCGAGGACATCTGGGGCCACTACAGCGCCGCAATTCGCTATGCCCCTTACCCAAATCTCCCAATCCGCACAATGCACCAAGGACGGCATGAATCCGCCGTGCGTTTCGAAGAAATTCCTACGAAAAACGACGCCTGCAAACTGCAGCGTGGCAGCATTCATAAATCGAGTGTAAGCCTTGCCTCCTTGCTCAAGCTCCAAAACGCGGTCGGTAAGGCCAGAAATAATGTCTTGTTCGTCTACAAAGAATGAGCGAACAGCTAAAATCGCACAATCCAAGTTACATCGAGCCATCTCTAATATCTTATTATAAAAACCCGGTAGAACATAGTCATCCCCATGCAAAATATGCACGAGGTGGCCGATGCTGCGCTGGACGCAGATGTTGAAGTTTAAGGTGCAATAACCAGAATTCTTCGCATTACGATGAAAGACTACGCGTCCCTTGCCGACTTCCCTTACGACTTTTTCGGGATCGTCCAGCGTGGAGCAATCGTCTACGACTTCGATCTGCATGTGTTCTGGCCCTGGATCCTGCTCGAGCACGCTTTCCAAGGTTTTTGTAAGATACTTGGCGCAGTTGTATGTAGGAATCATTACCGACCAGGTCGGACGCTTTACACCTTGTGGGACTGGGGCGATCTTTGGCGGTGGAACCGTTGGATCAAAGTCACCCAAGATGGCTTTGATTCTTTTCTCCAATTCCTCGTCTGAATTTTTCCCCATAATCAAGCAGGCTGATGATATTTGGCCCGTAGTTTTTCGAACTCGGCGAGAGCCATTCCCACGACTTGGTCCATGTTGTAGTATCGGTAGGTTGCGAGGCGCCCGATAAAACTCACGCCCTCCGTGGCCTCTGCCATTTCGTGATACTTTTTGTAGATGGCTGCGGAATCGGGTGCCGGTATAGGGTAATAGGCCTCCTTCCCAGGACCAAAATCTTCCGGATATTCTCGAACGATCGTCGAGTTCTCACAGACCTGCCCTGTGGCATGCTTGATTTCCACAATGCGTGTAAATTTTTCCTCGTTGGGATAGTTCACTTGCATGGCTGGTTGCCAAAATCCCGATTTTCCAGATAAAGGCAGCCGACTCTTCAATGCCTCGGGGCCGAATGATTCGTTCTCAAATCGCAGTGAGCGATAAGGCAGATGCCCATGGCAGAAATCGAAGAATTCATCAATCGGTCCAGTGTAAATAATATGGCGAAATGTTCCTGATTGCAGGACCTCTCGATAATCTGTATTCAGAAGCAACTGGACCCTATCTCCACCAGCTTTGAGGAGATTATCAAAAAGTTTGTGGTAGCCCTGCTTAGGCAGAGCTTGAAAACTTTCCTGCAAATAGCGATCATCACGGTTAGTGCGAATCGGAATGCGCCCGCAAACACTCGCATCCAAGTCTTTCGGCGGGCGCTTCCATTGTTTCAGCGTGTAACCTTTGAAGAATTTCTCATATAACTCCCAGCCTACCTGAGAAATGATAACCTCCTCGGAATTTTTGGGTGAATCAATAGGAATACGACTTCTGGCCATCCAATCTTCCATTTCTGCGGTCGTAGAAGGCCTTCCAAGAAACTGCTCAAATGTATTGAGATTAATAGGGAAATTCCAAAATCGCCCATCTGCGTAGGAGAGAATTTTATAATCGACAGGATGCCACTCGGTAAATCTTGAGAGATATTCCCGAATGCGCTCCGAATTGGTTCGAAAATAATGCGGCCCATATTTGTGCACAAGCACACCATGGCTATCATATTCATCTTGCGCATTACCACCGATGTGGGCGCGCTTTTCGATAATTAAAGACTTGGCTCCGCACTCGCTCGCCAAACGCTCCGCAATAACAAGTCCAGAGAAACCAGCCCCGACGATCAAATAATCGGTTAACACTTCCTTAAAATTAAATCATGCAACTTGAGCAATACCTACCCGGCCATCGCATTGCAAAGATTTTAATCCAAAACTGGGCAACTTTTCAAAAACAGCCTTGATTTCTCCCCAATTATTATCAACATCATCAAGAATAATGTAACCATTTGGAGCAATAAGTGGAAGAATTCCAATTATTTCCTTTTCCAGGTAATCTGCTTCATGGTTGCCGTCCAAAAAGGCAGCATGAAATGCATGGTCTGTTATTTTAGTTAAATTAGAAATAGCGTTTTCACAAGAAATCTCCTTGTCGTGGGAATCTACAGGATCATATTTTCCATAAACAACCCCGTCATTGCTCACACTTTTTAATCGGGAATACGAGGTTACAATCATTACATTACGAGTGAGATTGCACTCGTTTACTAGTTTAAGGACAAAATTTTGAGGATTGATGACTTCTCTATGCGGAATATTTGGGTCAATTCCAATGACCAATGAATCGGGATTATGCCTTTTAGCTTTTTCAGCAAGATAAACTAGCGAAACACCCACAAAATTTCCGATGTGCAACAAATTTAATTTACCTTCGAAATTATTAAAAACAATGCTGCAAATAAAACTCAATGATTTTTCTGGAACACTTCCCTCGGATACATGGTGCAATGTTACACCCTTATTAACTAAATAATTAATTACTCCTTGGTAATCATCTCCTTTTAGATTTGAATTAGATTCTTCACCATGAGAATTACTACGATTTTTTACCGACTCAATTTTTTCATATCTTTTAATATGGTAATCAATTTTTGATTTCTCTTGTTCGGATTTTAGTTGATCTTGATATTGTTTTTGTTGTTTTGAAACAATTCTATTGAAACGCCAATTTATGAAACCATATGGAAGAAGGTTGATAATAAATTTTTTAATGGGGTTTTTCATATCTTATTCATGAGACTATCTCGACATCGTTTTCATCAAAATGGATACTACCCCAGCTTGTTGAATGCCAAGTGATGTATGTGTGGTTCTCGGAATGTGGCAAGATTTCAAAATAGGGTTTCCCAACTACTATATCGAGATCATGGCGGTGATTATCGAAACCACCTTGGCCTATACTGAACCCAGCGTGATAGCGGTCAGGCGCAAGTTTGTGATTTTTGACAGAAAGGCGAAGGCGTTTTTTTTCCCCAGCTTTGATATCAAAACAGAATTTAGAGAAAAGAGCACCCACACATATTCCTCCGCGGTTCATGATGTTACTTGCAACGGATATATTATCGAAATCTTTTTTACTCTGAACCTCCAGGTCAAATACTAGAGGTGAACCGTAGAAAACGTTGGTTTGCTGCTGAGACATCTCAATTGAAGTGAAAACCAAATCCTCACCCATTCCCGGCAATCGCAATTCCTCAACAGTCGAATCCTCTCCCACACAGCTTTCCTCCATGTATCGCTTGATCACAGAATCAATAGATCCCGCTAGGTCCACGGTTCCATTTTTCATGTAAATGCCACTTTGGCATAGAGCAGCAACAGCCGTCATGTTATGGCTCACAAAAAGAATCGTGCGGCCGTGGCCGGCGACATCTTTCATTTTGCCCAGGCATTTTTTTTGGAATTCCGCATCGCCCACGGCCAGAACTTCGTCCACAATCAAAATCTCGGGCTCCAAGTGCGCCGCAACGGCAAAGGCCAACCGCACATACATGCCGGAGCTATATCGCTTCACGGGTGTGTCTATGAATTGCTCGACACCGGCGAAATCGACGATTTCGTCGAACTTAGAGCGGATTTCGGCTTTGGACATGCCGAGGATGGCGCCGTTGAGGAAGATGTTTTCGCGTCCGCTTAATTCGGGGTGAAACCCTGTGCCGACCTCGAGAAGCGAAGCGATGCGGCCTCGGACTCGTATCTCGCCGCTGGTGGGCTCAGTGATGCGGCTCAGAATCTTCAGCAGAGTGCTCTTGCCAGCTCCATTACGGCCGATAATACCCACAACCTCGCCGGGTTGGACATCGAACGACACATCGCGCAGGGCCCAAAATTCGGAACTGCCTGCGGCAGAGTTGGCAGTTTTCAGTTTGGAGTTTTCAGCAAATTCAGGGTCGAGTGGCTTGTTTTTTTTGAATCGGGCGAAGAATGCCTCCACCTCGTCGCGCATGGTCTGCGCGCCAATGCTCCCGAGCTTGTAGCACTTTGAGATTCCTTTGACTTCAATAATGGGTTTCGACATTTAACGAACAGGTTTAAATTTAACCACAGAGGACACAGAGTTCACAGAGGGTGATTAAAAAGGGGGCAGAGCGAGTGGAGCAGTGTTTTAGAATGACTATCTGCAAGCTTTATTGCGAGTGGGCCTGCAAAAGCACCGCAAGTCTGAGCACCGGACGGAAGAATTCGAGCGAATGCTGAGCCCCGTCAAGCAGCTTGAGAAGAATTAGTCGGCGGAAGTTCCCGGAAAAAACCTTTGCTTTCCATCTTACTCCAAAACTCTTTATCGCAAGGTTTACCTCCAATCTCTTCCACCCAGCGATCAAACTCCTCGTCCGTCATGCCGGCCGTAAAAGATGTTTCGGGCTGCTTGCCCCGCTCAAAATTCTTCCCAGCGCTTGGCATAGCATTCATGATTTTGACGAAATTCGTTAAGATCGTAATCGTAAGCTTTATTGAAATCAAGCCAGTTAAACCGTTGCCGAGACCAACCCCTCCAACTCAACACTCTGGAAAGAATCGTTGCCAGCGAATCTCAACTTTGCATCAAGGATCTCCAAGCCTGCCAAGCGTCCATCGCTATCGTAATCCGCACAGATTCCATCAGCCAGTTCCTTGCTTGTTACAGTGGTTTTACGAAATATAATGCTCAGAGCATCTACTTCAGGGTCATATTGGATTTTCATTTTCTGGTTTTAATAAAAATAAGTGTAAACGGTCACAACAACAATTTCAAGCTCTTCCTCGACAAAGATCGGCCTCACTTGCTTGATTTTGTATGGCTTTCCGTTCCATATCGAGTCGAACGGAAATTCCATAGAACACTCAAAACGCCCCCTCGTCACTGGAATCCAGTTATTTTTACGGATTGCAAATTCAACTTCTTCAGTAGTAAAGCCTCGCATATCAAGGTATCCTGAAGCATGTTTTGTTAAACGAATCGATTTCATAAAACAAATAGCAGAAAATCATGGCGCTGCGTTGCGAATGATTTCGCAGACGCGCATGAAGGTCTCCTCATCCAGAGTTTAGCCGTTGGGCAACATGATAAGGCGAGCAGCCTCACGCTCGGTTTCGGGCAGGAGAAGGCCGGCATTTTGTTGCAGGGGGCGATGCGGTTCGGAATCTTCAGCAGAGTGCTCTTGCCAGCTCCATTGCGACCAATAATTCCCACAACCTCGCCGGGTTGGACATGGAACGACACATCGCGCAGGGCCCAAAATTCGGAATTGCCTGCGGCAGAGTTGGCAGTTTTCAGTTTGGAGTTTTCAGCAAATTCAGGGTCGAGTGGCTTGTTTTTTTTGAAGCGGGCGAAGAACGCCTCCACCTCATCGCGCATGGTCGATGCGCCAATGCTCCCGAGCTTGTAGCACTTGGAGATATTATGAACGGAAATAATGGGTTTGGACATGGGAAGAGGCGGAGAAGTAGCGGGTAACTGGTAGCGAGTGGCTGGTGGCGGCGTTTTTAGCTGTTGTAACTGGTAACTGGTAACTGGTGGCGGGCGGCTAGTCCAGAGGCGGCGCGATCTCCACCTTCGGCGGCGGTCCGGGTTCAAGACATAGGTAACGGTTTTCACCAGCTACCCGTAACCCGCTACTCGTTACCGCCTTCTTTCGCTCCACCCGT
>Ga0209085_1000596_pt1 | contig 26011 bp, 27 predicted proteins | sample C_131016_EF_Meta_FD_187310 | JGI IMG/M metagenome (GOLD analysis project Ga0209085, IMG submission 187310) | Freshwater microbial communities from Lake Croche, Canada to study carbon cycling - C_131016_EF_MetaG (SPAdes) (version 2) | ecosystem: Environmental > Aquatic > Freshwater > Lake...
CCCGCAGCCAGGGCAGCACTCTCCGTCGCCAGGTCGAAAACCGCCTCCTGCACGCTGATGCGCGGCATGCTCAGCCCCCGGTGACGGGCGGGAAGAAGGCGATCTCGTCATTCGCCGCGACCAGCGAATCGGGCTGGGCGAATTCCTGGTTCACCGCAGCGCGAATTTGCTTGGGCTGGGCGAAGGCCTCGGCATGGCCGACGCTGCGGGTGGACAGCCAATGGATCAACCCCGCCACGTCGCGCACCTCGGCAGGCGGGGAGAGGGCCTCTTCAGCGATCCCCACCTTCTGCCGCACCCAGGCGAAGTAGAGGATCCTCACAGATCAGCGCCCGGGCAGGATCTGTTGGGCCGGACGGCCCGGCTCCTGCAGAATCTGCACTTGGCCAGGGCGGCCGAGCAGCACACCGGACTGACCGGAAGGCCCCATGGTGGTGCTGGAACTGCCACTGCTGCCGGTGATGGTGCGATTGGCACCGCCGGTATTGACCGAGGTACCCGGCATTGTGGTTTGCGGCTGCGCTGCCGAAGGCGCCTGCTCGGCGCTGCCGGGCGGTACATAGCCCGGTGGCGGCACAAACGCTGCAGCGCTGCCGCGGGCGGGGCGGCGGGCGGGGCTTTCACCGCGCTGCGGCAATGGCGAACTGGCCTCGGTGCCCGGCTGGTAGCCCGGAATGCCGCGCAGCGCCTCATCCGGATTGGCCAGAGTGGCACGCGGGCCTTCCTCAGCCGGCCAGACATTGCCTTCTTCAGGTTGGAGCGGCTCCAGGCCCGCATTGCCGCCACCGGCGCGCACCCGCTGCACGGTGGAGCTATCGGGGATTGGGTCACCGGTGAGCCCGCCAAAGCTGGACATCAGGCTCAACCCATTCACCCGCGCGAAGCCGCGGGTGATCACCTCATCCGCCTGTGTGCAGGCGGTGAGGCCGAAAGCCGAAACCACTGTCAGTAATCGAAAAAACCGCGTCATCCGATGCCCCGCAATTCGTATTGCTCCGCAACATGCTCTGCCTGCGCCGAAGGCTCAAGGCCGCCGGTCCGGTTATGCTTTATCATTCGCCGCGTGTTTAAGCCCAGCCACCCAATAATCCCAGCCGGTGATCAGCGTCAGCATCGCGGCCACCCACAACATCACCTCACCAATGGCTGCCACCGGAAGCCATCCAAGGCCGATAACGCGCGCGCCAGTGTCGCCTGCCAGCAAGGTGCCGAGCGCCCCCATCTGGAACCCAGTCTTCCATTTGGCGAGGCGGGTGACCGGCATGCCCACGCGCAATGTCGCCAGATATTCACGCAGGCCCGAGACCAAAATCTCACGCAGCATGATGATGATGGCGGGCAGCAGGGCGCGGTCATCCAGCCTGTCGAAGCCGACCAGCAGCATAAGCGCGGCGGCGACCAGCAATTTGTCGGCGATGGGATCAAGCATCACGCCGAAACCCGAGGTGATGCCGCGATCGCGCGCGATCTTGCCGTCGAAGTAATCGGTGATGGCGGCCAGGCCAAACACCACACAGGCCGCCATATCGCCCAGCGGGCTGCGCAGCATGACCATCGCCACCAGAAGGGGGATGGCCGCGATGCGGCTGATGGTGAGCAGGTTGGGGAGATCGGACGGCACGTTATCGCTTTAGCCCAGGCTTGGGGCCTTGGTCAGCCCTTGCCGCGATCAGATCGGATGGAAATGCTCGTGAATCCGACGAGCGAGCCCAGAACCCACGCCCGGGCAATTGGCCAAATCATCGATTCCCGCCTGGCGCACCCCTCGCGCGGAGCCAAAATGGTTCAGAAGGCGCCGCTTCACCGCGGCGCCGACCCCCGGCACATCATCCAGTTCAGACTTGGTCAACGCCTTGGAGCGGCCGGCGCGGTGGGTGGCAATGGCAAAGCGATGCGCCTCGTCTCGCAGGCGCTGCAGATAGTACAAAACCGGGTCCCGCGGCGGCAATTGGAAGGCCTCGCGGCCGGGCATATGGAACCATTCACGCCCGGCATCGCGGTCCACGCCCTTGGCCACGCCGACCAGGGGGATGTCCTCCAGCCCGAGTTCAGCCATCACCTCGCGGGCGATGTTCAACTGGCCCTGACCGCCATCGATGAGCACCAGGCCGGGCCAGGTCTCGCCATCGCGGCCGGGGTCCTCCTTCAGCGCGCGGCCGAAACGGCGCTCCAGCACCTCACGCATCATGCCGAAATCATCGCCGCCCTTGGCCTCACGGATGGCGAATTTGCGATAGGCCGATTTGAGGAAGCCGGCGGGGCCGGCCGCGATCATGGCGCCATAGGCGTTGCTGCCCATGATGTGGCTATTGTCATAGACCTCGATGCGGGAAGGCGGCTCAGGCAGGTCGAATAGCCTGCCCACCCCTTCCAGCAGGGCGGTCTGGGCGGTGGATTCGGCCAGTTTGCGCTCCAACGCCTCGCGCGCATTGGTCTGGGCGTGCTCGACGGCGGCGCGCTTGTCGCCACGCTGGGGGCGATGCAATTCCACCCGCCGCTCGGCCTTGAAGCTCAGCGCCTCGGCGATCAGGGCCGCATCATCCGGCTCGTGGCTGAGCAGGACCAGCGGCGGCGGCGGTAGGTCCTCGTAGAGTTGGCCGAGGAAACTGCTTAGTACCGCCTCGGGGGTGATGTCGCTCTTGGAATGGCTGAGGAAATAGGGGCGGTTGCCGTTGTTGCGGCCGCCGCGGAAGAAGAAGACCTGCACGCAGGATTGGCCTGCCGCCATGTGCAGCGCCACCACATCGGCATCGCCGACATCGTCCATATTGATGCGGCTGCTGCCCTGCAGATAGGTCAGGCCACGGATGCGGTCGCGCAGGGAGGCCGCGCGCTCGAATTCCAATGCCTCGGCCGCCTGTTCCATCTCGCGCGCCAGCTCCTTTTGAATGGAGGGTGTCTCGCCAGAGAGGAATTGCCGCGCCTGGCTGACCAGATCGGCGTAATCATCCTTGCTGATCCGCTCCACACAGGGGGCCGAGCAGCGCTTGATCTGGTAGAGCAGGCAGGGCCGGTCCCGGCTGTCGAAGACCGTGTCGCGGCAGGTGCGCAGCAGGAAGACACGCTGCAGCGCGGTGATGGTCTGATTGACCGCCCAGACGCTGGCGAAGGGGCCGAAATAGGTGGCGCCCTTGCGGCGCTCGCCCCGATGCTTGGCCACCTGCGGATAGGGGTGGTCCTCACTGATCATCAGCCAGGGGTAGGATTTGTCGTCCCGCAGGACGATGTTGTAGCGCGGCCGCAGCTTCTTGATGAGATTGGCTTCGAGCAGCAGCGCCTCGGCCTCGGAGGCGGTGGTGATGACCTCCAGCCTGCGGGTTTCGAACACCATGCGGCGCAGCCGTTCCGGCAGGCGCGCGGTCTGGGTGTAGCTGGTGACGCGTTTGCGGATGGCGCGCGCCTTACCGACATAGAGCGCATCGCCCCGGGCATCGAGCATGCGATAGACGCCCGGGCTGAGCGGCAGATTGGGCAGCGCGGCCTCGATCACCGCGAGCCCGTTCATGGGGGCGGCATCGCCCGGCTCTGGTGGGGAGGCGTCTGGGTCAGGAGGCATTACCCCCGATGTGGCGGAATGGGAGCCCGGGCTCAAGCCCGAGGCAGCCGCGACATAGTTCTCCACGCTTTCTGTGGATAAACCTGTGAGCATCAGCTTCGAATTCGGCCAAATTCGGCAGAAGAAGGCCAAATCCTCCACCTTGCTTAAACCTTGAGCATAATTTTATAAACCTATGATTTTGTTAATTTTTTATGTTGCCTGCTTTATATCCAGTACAATTTTTTATGCCAAATGTATGATTTTCTGGCGTAGCACACCAACATCGGTCATGGAGTGGATGAATTGTGGCAACCAACCCAGAAAAAGACGCCGTATTTCAATCTCTTGTCCGTTCGATGACAACACCCACGCTGGCAACATCAGGAAATGCGTCGGGCTTTTCAATGGTAATGCGCGCCTTGATGACCCGGAAATCCTGCAAGGCAGTGGCGGCGATGGTTTCAGCCAGGGTTTCCACGAGCAGCACATGCCCCGCCGCCACCGCTGCCCGCGCGACGTGCACAACGGCCTGGTAGTCCACCACCCGTTCGAGCGCATCCGGGCCGATACCGCCCGGCGCGCTCTCATCATATACCTCAAGCTCAACGCCGATCACCACGCGCTGCGGCGCGGCCTTCTCATGCGGATGGACACCCAAACGGGCGACAAGTTCGAGCCCGCGCACAAAGACCAAGCGGGTGCGACGATCCGCATCAGGCGCATTGATCACGCTGCGAAGGCCACATCGCGGCCAGGCCGGCGCAAGCGCTGGCCCGCATCGACGATGACCACACTGCCCGTGGTGCTGGGCGCCAACATCAGATAGGCCACCGCCTCGGCCACATCTTCGGCGGTCACGCCCCGCTCCAGGGGGTTTTTAACGCGGGTGCGCTGGAAATCTGCTTCCGATTGCTCGCCCGAGATCAGGGCAATGCCCGGCGCCACGCCATTGACCCGGATGCGCGGCGCGAAGGCCAGGGCTTGCATCTCCGTCATACCGGCCAGCCCGTATTTGGAGAGCGCATAGGTGAAATAATCTGGATTGGCGGCATAGAGCCGATTGTCGAGCAGATTGACCACAGCGCCATCCGCACCCTCGGGTAATCCTGCGGCCAGGCCTTGGGTCAACAGTGCCGGCGCCAGCAGGTTGACCGCCATATGGCGAGCGAAGAGCGCCGGGTTGAAGTCGCGCGGGCTGTCATATTCGAACAGGCTGGCATTGTTCACCAGACCATGCAGCCCGCCGCAGAGCGCGGCCGCGCGGGCGGGCAACGCTGCCGCCGCTGCGGCATCGCCGAGATCGGCCTGAATAGTCCAAGCCCGCGGCAATTCGGCCGCCAAGGCCTTGGCATCCGCACCCGATGCATTGTGGTGCAGCACCACCCCCCAACCCGCGGCGGCCATGCGGCGGGCGATGGCGGCGCCAAGACGACGCCCAGCACCCGTTACCAGCACATTTCGAGAGGTCGGGTTCATCGTGGCTTGGCTTTCGTGACCGGCAGGAGGCGGCTTATAGATAGCGGCGGCACCGGCAAGCAAGCCCATGCTGGCCCTGGGCTTGGCCGTCACCCCGCCCCGTCGCGCAGAGGCGCCTAGCCGCGCATGAATTCCGCCAGATGGCCGCGAATGCGCTGCAACACCGTCCCCGGCTCCTCGGGCAGGGTAAAGCTCTGGCCGGTGATGGTCTCGAAGGCCTCGATATAGACCGCGGCCGTGGCGAGGATCAGTTCCTCGGGGATCTCGGGGATGGCATCGTGATAGGGGTCGCAGCGTGCGGCCACCCAGCTGCGCACGAAATCCTTGTCGAAGCTCTCCGGCCGCTCGCCAGCATCGAAGCGGGGCTGATAGCTTGATGCGCGCCAATAGCGGCTGCTGTCGGGGGTGTGGATCTCATCGGCCAGGATGATGCGGCCTTGAGCATCGGTGCCGAATTCGTATTTGGTATCCACCAGGATCAGCCCATTGCGCGCTGCAATTTCCTGCCCGCGGGCGAAAAGCGCGAGGGCATAGGCGCTGAGTTGCTCCCATTGCGACGGGGTGACCAGTTTTTGTGCCAGAATCTCGTCCGGCGTCAGCGGCGCGTCATGCCCGCCATGGAAGGCCTTGCTGGTGGGGGTGATGATCGGCTGCGGCAGGCGCTGATTGTCGCACAGGCCATCGGGCAGGGTGTGGCCATACATCTCGCGCTGGCCGGCCTTGTAGAGGGTGAGCACCGAAGTGCCGGTGCTGCCTGCCAGATAGTCCCGCACCACGATCTCCACCGGCAGGATATCCAGGCGCTGCCCCACCACCACATTGGGATCGGGGTAGGAGAGCACGTGGTTGGGGCATAGATCGGCGGTCTGCTCGAACCAGAACCGCGCGGTTTGCGTCAGCACCTGGCCCTTGAAGGGCACGGTGCAAAGAATACGGTCGAAGGCGCTGAGCCGGTCTGTGGCAATGATAATCCGCCGGCCATCGGGCAGGTCGTAATTGTCGCGCACCTTGCCGCTGTAGTGGTTCGGCAATTCGGCAATCGTGGCATCGGGCAGCAGCTTCGCCGCTCGGCGGAGGGTGTCGATGTCCATCAGGCGTATTGCATCCTTCGCGCACGGCCCCGCGCATCCTGCCAGACCGTCACCACAACGGCGAGGGCGAGGCTGCCGGCGGCAAGGAGAAACAATGTCTCTGGTTCTCCATGGTCCAGCAGCCAACCAAAGAGTGGTGGGCCGAAGACCCCACCCAGGGAAAAACCGGTGCTGACCACGCCGAACATCGCCCCGGCCTGACCCGGCGGGGCGGCGGCGCGCACCAGCATATCGCGCGATGGCATGATCAGCCCGGAGAGAAATCCAGCCAAGCCCATGGTCGCCACCAGCGGCACGACGCCCATCGGCACCGTCCCGCCCAACAGGATCAGCAGACCCGAGGCGCCCAGGCCACCAGCCGCCACCAGACCATGGCGCTTGGTGCGGTCCGCCACATGGCCGCCCGCCAGCACGCCGAGCGCGCTCATGGTCAGCCAGGCCGTCAGCGCTGTATTGCCGGCAGCCAGGGAGAGACCCGACAGCCCATTCCAGGCCGAGACGCCAAAACTCTGCACCGCGGTGCTAGACAGTGCCAGCAGGGTGAAAAAGCCAATCAGCAGAACCACCGTACCACCGATCATACTGGGGCCACCCTGCGCGGGTTTGGCGCGGGCCGGCGGCACGCGTTCGGCCAAGGCCTCGCGCAGAATGGGCAGAGCCGCCAAAGGCGCCAGCAGCCCGGCAATGATCAAGGCCCCCCGCAAGCCGAAGCACCAAGCCAGGGCCAGCATCATGGCCGGTGCCACAGCACTGCCAGCATAGCCGGCGAAGGTATGGATGGAAAAAGCCCGGCCCACCCGGGCCTCACCAATGGCACTGCCCAGGATGGCATAATCGGCCGGATGGTAGACGGCATTGGCCAGCCCAGCCATGGCGGCGGCGACCAGCAGCGCGTGATAGCTATTGCCGATGCCGGCCAGGATAAAGGCCATCCCGCCCAGGCACAGCCCCGCGACCAGAACGCGCCGGGCGCCGATGCGGTCCACCAAGAAACCCATCGGCGCCTGGGTCAGCGCTGTCACCACGTTCAGCAGGGTGATCGCCAGCCCAAGCTCGAGAAAGCTCACCCCCATGCTGTCGCGCAGCATGGGAAAGAGCGGCGGCAGCACCAGCAGATGCAAATGGCTGACAAAATGCGCCGCGGATATCGAGCCCAGAATGCGCTTTTCGCCGGCTTCAAACATGCTCAATGCGCCTCCGCCCAGGATCGGCCATGGCCGACCTCGACCAGCAGCGGCACGCACAGCGCAGCCACATTCTGCATGGTGTCGCGCAGCACGCGGCCGGTGGCCTCCAATTCGGCCTCGGGCACCTCGAGCACCAGTTCGTCATGCACCTGCAGCAGCATGCGGGCCTGCAGACCGGCATCGGCGAGAGCGTGCGGCACCCGCACCATGGCGCGCTTGATCACCTCGGCTGCGCCGCCCTGGAAGGGGGCATTGATCGCCTGGCGCTCGGCGCCCGAGCGCAGGATGGGGTCTTTGGCGGCGATATTGGCAATCCAGAGCTTGCGGCCGAAAGGGCTGAGGACATAGCCCAGCGTCTTCGCCTCGAGCTTCAAGCGATCCATCTCGGCCCGAATGCCGGGATATTTCTGGAAATAGGCGTCGATGATCCCGCGCGCCTCGCCCGGCCCGATGCCCAGCTGGGCGGCGAGGCCGAAGGCGCTCATGCCATAGATGATGCCGAAATTGATCGCCTTGGCCCGGCGTCTTGCCTCACGGTCCACCGCCTCCAGCGGCAGGCCGAAAATATCGGACGCGGTGCGGGCATGGATGTCCATGCCCTGGGCGAAGGCTTCTCGCAGTGTTGGTACATCGGCCATATGGGCCAGCAGGCGCAACTCGATCTGGGAATAATCGGCGCTCATCAGCAGATGTCCGCGCTCGGCCACGAAGGCCTGGCGGATGCGCATGCCCTCCTTGGTGCGGATGGGGATGTTCTGCAGATTTGGTTCATTGGAGGAGAGCCGGCCGGTGCTGGTGACCGCCATGGCGAAATCGGTGTGGACACGGCCATCCACCGCCAACTGAGCGGTCAGCCCCTCGACATAGGTGGATTTCAGCTTGGCCAATTGGCGGTGTTCCATCACCACCTTCGGCAGCTCCGTGCCTTGCGCGGCCAGCTCCTCCAGCACCTTGGCATCGGTGGACCAGGCGCCGGTCTTGCCCTTCTTGCCGCCCTTGAGGCCCATCTCGTCGAAGAGGATTTCGCCCAATTGCTTCGGGCTGGCCACATTGAAGGCGCGGCCGGCCACCCTGTGCGCCTCGGCTTCGAGCACGACCAGGCGCTCAGAAAAATCCTGGCCGATACGGGCCAATTCGGCACCATCGACCTTGATGCCGGCGGTCTCCATGGCGGCCAGCACCGGGATCATCCGGCGCTCCACCTGCTCATAAAGCGCCAGGGCCTGCGCCTCGCGCAGCTTGGGGCGCAGCTTCTGCCACAGGCGCAGCGTCACATCCGCATCCTCGGCGGCATAGGCTGTGGCGCGGTCCAGGGGCACGCGGTCGAAGGTGATGCGGCCTTTGCCGGTGCCGGTCACGCTGTCGAAGGAGATCGGCGTGTGGTTGAGATGCTGCTGGGCCAGGAAATCCATGCCCTGCCCGTGCCGGCCGGCATCCATGCTATAGGAGATCAGCATGGTGTCATCGATCGGCGCGATGGTGACGGCGCCATTCTCCGGCCGGGCCATCACCTCGATATCGTATTTTGCATTGTGCAGGATTTTCAGCACCGCGGGGTCGGCCAGCACCGGGCGCAGGATGGCCAGGGCCGCATCCTGCGACAATTGCTCCGGCGGCGGGCCGCTCAGCATGTCGCCGCCACCATGGCGCAGCGGCAGATAGGCGGCGCGGCCCGGCGCCGTCGCCAGGGCAATGCCCACCAGCCTTGCATTGAGGGCATCGAGGCTGTCGGTCTCGGTGTCGAAGCCCAGAATGCCATCCATGCCGGCCAGGAAGCCGCGCAGCCCGGCCTCGGTGGTGATGGTCTCATAGGGGCCGAAGGCAATATCGCCCTCGGCGGCCGGCATCGCCGGGGGGGCGGCCACCATGGCGGGGATGGAGGCCTTGGCATCACCCAGGCCCAGCCGCGACAAAAGGCTGCGAAATCCCTGCACCTGGAAGAAGCCGGCGAGCCGCGCGGGTTCGGGCGAGCGGGCCACAAGAGTCTCTATAGCCGCTGGCAGCGGCGCCTGGTCATCAAGCTGCACCAGGCGGCGGGAGATCCGCGCCTTCTCGGCATTCTCGATCAGCGCCTCGCGCCGCTTGGGCTGCTTGATCTCGCCAGCGCGGGCGAGCAGCGTCTCCAGGTCGCCATATTCATTGATGAGCTGGGCAGCGGTCTTGATGCCGATGCCGGGCACGCCGGGCACATTGTCGGTGGCGTCACCGGCCAGGGCCTGCACCTCCACCACCTTATCCGGTGTCACGCCGAATTTCTCGAAGACCTCAGGCTCACGGATCGGCTTCTGCTTGATCGGGTCGAGCATGATCACGCTGCTGCGGATCAGCTGCATCAGGTCCTTGTCGGAGCTGACGATGGTGGTGCGGCCGCCCTGCGCATCCATCGCCCTTGCATAGGCGGCGATCAAGTCATCGGCCTCGAAGCCCGGCAATTCCAGCCGCGCCACGCCGAAGGCATCCGTGGCCTCACGGATCAGGGCGAATTGCGGGATGAGTTCCTCCGGCGGGTCCGGCCGATGCGCCTTGTATTCCGGATAGAAATCATTGCGGAAGGTCACCCGCGCGCTGTCGAAGACGACGGCGATATGGCTCGCCGAATGCGCCTCCAGAAAGCGAGAGAGGATCTGGCAGAAGCCGAAGACTGCATTGACATGCGTCCCATCCGGCCGCGTCATCGGCGGCAGCGCGTGATAGGCCCGGAAAATATAGCCCGAGCCATCAATCAGGATGAGATGCTTGTCCTCGCTCATCGCGGCCCTGGGCTCCTGCGGCAATGGCGCATGTTAATGCTCGCCGCCATGCCCCGCATGCGGGTCAAGCCGGAAGGTGCGGCTGCAATAGGGGCAGGTCACCTGGGTATCCTCGATGCGCAGCATGACAAGCGGGTGGCCAAGCGCGCCGCCGCCGCCATCGCAGGCGACGCTGCGGGAATGCGCGGGCAGGATGTCTTCCGGCGTGACGCCGGGGGTGAGTTTGGGGCCGTAGCCGGTCATTTGCGGGTCGCGCATGGGGGCCTCGTGCTGTCGAAATGCTGGCATAGCCGAGACTGCGGGGCTGGACCATGGGCCGTGCACCCCATATCGCAGGAGGATGATCTTGTATCGCGGATTTCGCCGCCTCCCGCCATGGCTGCTGCTGGCCTTGCTGCTGTCAGCTTGCGCGCGCCAGATCATTCCGGCCGGGCCCAGCACGCGCGATGCCGCGATCGAGGCCTTCACCCCGCCGCCGCCGGCAGAGCGCCTAAGCCCCTGGGCCCTGGTGCCGGCACCGGCACCGCCCTTGCCCGCTGGCCCCGCACCGGCTGAGGCGCTGGTGATGGCGGATGGCACGGCCCTCGCCTTGCGGGTCTGGCGGCCGGAGGGGGCGCCCCGGGCCGTGCTGCTGGCGCTGCATGGCTTTGGCGATCATGGCGGCAATTCGCTGATCGAAGGCGCGCCGCTACTCAATGCCGGCGGTGTGCTGGTTTATGCCTATGACCAGCGCGGCTTTGGCTATTCCCGCCATCGCGGCATCTGGCCGGGGGTGGAGAGTTTGGTGGCTGATGCCCGCGCGGCGGCGCGGTTGATCGCGGCAAGGCATCCGGGCCTGCCGCTGTTCATGTTGGGCGAGAGCATGGGCGGCGCCATCACCGCCATTGCCGGCACCGAGGCGCTACCGGTGCAGGGCTATATCCTCTCGGCGCCCGCAGTGCTGGGCCGCGGGGTGTTGCCGCGTGTCGCCACGCTGCTGCTGGATGGCATGGTCGCCGCCATGCCGGCCATGGCGATGCCCGCCGTCGCCGGTGGTCTTGCCGCCAGCGACAACCGGGCGGCGCTGCTGCGCTTCGGCCGCGACCCGCTGACCATCCACGAGGCCCGGCTCGACCTGGTGGCGGGGGTGCTGGACAGCATGGATGCTGCGGTGGCCGCCCTGCCCCATTGCTGCATGGCGCCCAGCCTCATTCTGACCGGCGGGCGGGACGAGGTGATCCCCAGCCGCTTCGCCAGGCGGGTGTTGCGCGGCCTGCCGCATCGCGCGGAGCGCCGCATCCTGCGTTATCCGGAGGGCTGGCACCTGCTGCTGCGCGATTCGGTGCGGCAGCGGGTTGCGGCCGATATTCTGGCCTGGATGGACAACCCCTTGGCGCCGCTGGCCGCAGAAAGCGCCGCCGAAGATTGGCTACGCTGACAGCCCGTCCATGATGATCGGCGCCGGCCGGCCGGCGAGGAGATCGGCGATGATGGCGGCGCTGCCCAGGGCCAAAGTAAAGCCCAGCGAGCCCTGACCCAGATTGAGATGGAGGTTCGGCCAGCGCGCGGTCGGCCCCAGCATGGGCAGGCCGGTGGGCGTGGCCGGGCGCATCCCGGTCCAGGGGCGCAATTCCCGCCAATGGCTGGCCTGGGGGAAGGTGGCCTGGGCCTGGCGCAGCAGGGTGTCGAGCCGGCGATTGTCGAAGCGGGTGTCGAGGCCGACCACATCGGCCATGCCAGCAACCCGCAGGCTATCCCCCAGCCGGGCATAGACCACTTTGGCCGAGGCATCGGTGATGGAGATGCTCGGCGCGAGACCGGTGATGGGCAGGGTGAAGGAATAGCCCTTGAGCGGTTGGATCGGCAGGTCCACACCAATCGGCGTGGCCAGCGCCCGCGCGCCATTGCCCAGCGCCAGGACAAAGGCATCGGCCTCATGCACGCCTTGCGTTGTGGCGGCGCCCACCACCCGGCCGCCCGCCGTCAGCAACTGCGTCACGCGGGTGCTGAAGTGGAATGTGACATCGAAATTCGAGCGGCGCAGCACCTGCTCGAGCCCAAGGCAGAACAGGTGGCAATCGCCGGCCTCCTCGCTGGGCGTGTGGATGCCGCCCACCAGGCGGGCGCCGATATGGCCCAGGGCAGGCTCGAGCGTCAGGCATTCGGCGGCGGTGAGAGCATGCTGTTCGCTGCCCAGGGCGGCCTGGGTGGCCATTTGCCGTTTGGCACCTTCAAGGCCCGCGCTGTCTGAATAAACCACCAGCTTGCCGGAGCGGGCGAAGGCGAAGTCCAGCGCCTCCCGCGCCAGGAGCGCATGCAACTCGTCCCGGGAGAGATAAGCCAGGCGCAGCAGGGCCGCCGTGGTGTAGGCCGAAGTGGCGGTATTGCAGGCGCGCAGAAACCCCAGCAGCCACAGCGCCTGGGCGCGGGTAAAATCGGGCCGGAAGCGCATGGGGCCATCGGCATCGAGCAGCCAGCCAGGGATCTTGCCGATCACGCCAGCACCGGCGAAGGGCGCGACATAGCTATAGGATAGCTGCCCGCCATTGGCGCGGCTGGTGGCGAGGCCCGGCTGGGCCTCGCCCTCGAGCACTGTCACGCTATGGCCGTCGCGCGCCAGCCTATAGGCGGTGGCGAGGCCGACAACGCCGGCCCCGAGTACAATGATCCGCATTCGCTGCCTTGTTGATCGCCTTCGGGCCTCGGGCGATGAACCACGGTCCCGGCAAAACGGTCAAGCTGGCGGGGCGGGCGTGCCTGTTTGCGGCCCGCCCGGCACAGTTTATCGGCATTCCACGACGGGATTGCCGTCACGCACCCGGGTCACGGTGGGTATCGTGCCGGAGGGGCAGCCAACACCCGGGCCGGTGGCGGCGCCGCGCTGGATGATGGGTTGGCCGTCATCGCGCACTTCGGTCACGCGCGCCGGGCCGCTGCCCGCATTGTTGAAGCCGCCGGTGCGTTCAATGACGAGGCGTCCATCGCCGCGATTCTCGGTGACATGGGCACCCTGCATGGGGGTCTCCGGGGCGCAAGCAGTCAATAGCGGGATGGCAAGGGTGAGCAAAAGGAATAGGCGCATGGGATACCTCCAGGGTCATGGGCTGAAAACGAGACAGCGGAAACATGTCCGTTGGGATGGTGGGGCCTGGGGCCCGATCAAACCCGATCCTTGCTCCGCACGGTGATATCAACGTGAGGCGCAGACATGGAGTTTCGTGTTTCAAAAAATTATTCTATCACATTTTCCATCGGTATCAATGATCCCGCCGCCAAGCATTTCAGGCAGTCTGGGCAAGATGATGCGGCATCCTCGGCACGATCGGCGCGTGATCGCTACATCACCAGCGCCAGCCAGAGCGGCAGGGTGACCACGGCCAGGGCATGCTCAGTGCTGGTGATGGCCGCCATGAGCGGCGCATCGCCGCCCATGGCGCGGGCCATAACGTAGCTGGTGGCTGCCGTCGGCAAGGCCATGAACAGCACGGCCACCGCAATGGAGAGCGCATCAAGCCCAAGAAGGTGACCCCCGGCCCAGGTTAAGGCCGGCATGACACCAAGTTTGAGCACGGCGGTGGCCATTTGCAGCGCAAACCGGTCCCGCATAGCGCTGAGTGACAATGCCGCCCCCACCGCCAGCAGGCCGAGCGCGACCGAGGCCTGACCCAGGCTGCGGGCCAAAGGCGCCAATCCATGCGGCAGGCCGCCCAGCAGCGCGACGCCAAAGCCAAGGCCACAGCCGATAATAAGCGGGTTCAACACGACCTGACGCAGCACCAGCCAGGGCCGCAGCCGACCCGGGCGGCCCATGGCAAAGGCCGTCGTCGTCACGGCCTGGACAAAGGGCACGATCATACCGGTGGCGACCCCGCCCAGTGCCAGCCCCGGCCCGCCGAAGATTGCGCCCGAAATCGCAAAGCCGATCAGGTTGTTAAAGCGGATGCCACCCATCAGCACCGATGTCATCGCCATATGCGGCTGGTGGAAGGCTCGGGCGAGCAGCACCGATAGCACGGTGCCGATGGCCAGGCTGCCCCAGATCGCCATCATGATGCCCAGGATTGGCAGGCGGCCCAATTCCACCCCTCCAATCGCCACCATCAACAGGCAGGGCAGCAGCACCCAGAAGATCAGCCGCTCGATACCGGCCCAGACGGCATCGTCGCGCAGCAGGCCGCGGCGCAACCAAGCCCCCAGCAGCAATAGCCCAAAGGCCGGGACGAACGCATCAAGATAGGCGTTCAACATTTACCGGTAAACCAGGGCCGAAGGGCCCCTAGCCGAGCATTCCAGCGCCAATCTCGCCAAGCGGTGAAGCGGGACTGGCCCGACGCCGGGCATGGGCCGCCAAATCCTGCAGGCAGGCCGCCTCCGTGCGCTGGGCAAAGCCGCCGGCTCGGGCCTGCACATAGGCCGCGCGCGGACCGTCCGTGCCGGGATAGAATATCACGTCGAGTTGGCAGCCCGCAGTGGAATAAAGCCAGATGGCAACCGGCCCTTCGGCGCGACGCAATGCCGGCTCGCCCAGCCAGGCCAGAATGCGCTCCGGCGGGCTGCCGGATAAATCTGCGACATGGATGGGCATACCCGCAGCCGGGACGAAAGAGGCGATGCGGGCCTCGCCGGTCGTAGGCATACCCTCGCTGCGCAGCGGCTGCATCCTTGTCGGTTGGCGCAGAGAGGGAGGTGTCGGTGGCACCTCTACAGCAAACACGGCCAAGCTGGCGCGCCCATCGGCAAGCGCCTGTTCGGCCACGGCAGATATTTCTGGTGCAGGCGCGCAGCCGAAGGTGCCCAGTGACCACATCACGCAGAAGAATTGACTGCGGACCACGCGGGGGCTCCCCGGGCTCAAGCTTGCCGGCAGTGGCGGCCGGCATGGGTTGGAGATCGCCTCAAACGACCGGAGCAGGGCGTGAAGGCGCCGGCGCTGGCGCGGCCGGGGCGGTCGGTACGGCGCCTTCGGTCAGCATTTCCATCCGGCCGGTGAGTTGGCCACCATCCTCGACGGTCAGTCTCTTGCAGCGCGCGATGCCATTGACCTTACCGGTGGCCCGGATGACCAAGTTGCCCCGCGCGGTCAGCGTGCCGTCGAACAGGCCACCGATCTCGGCATCCTCGACCTGGACTTCGCCGCGGAAGACGCCGGTGGGGCCGATCGCCAATTCGGCCGCCTGTAGCATATCGCTCTCAACCGTGCCCTCGACCACCAGCCTCTCGCAATCGGTGAGGGTGCCCTGAACGCTGATGCCCTTGCCGACGGTGAGCGTGCGGCGATCGCTGGTCATGGGCGAGGTCTGCTGCGGGCGGGCTGGCACACCGACACCGGCTGCAGGGCTCATGGACCGCTGCGCCAGCGCATTCGGCGCGGGAGCGGCGGCAGGCTTCATGGACTGGCTCATGATGTTTTCCTTTGGCCCTGCGGGCGGCGATGACGGCGGATTGGACATGGTGGCAGAGCGGGAAGGCGCGGCAGCATCAGTATCGCGGCCCGACGGTGGCATCTGCGATGCCGCCGACGGCACCGCCTCGTCCTTTTTACGTCCGAAAATGGCCATTGCTGCCCCCTACTGCTCAGTCGTGTCTCAAATACGCCTTACCGCCCGGCCGAGTGGACGACAATTGCCAAGGTCAGATTATCCCCGCAAATTGTCCCCAGCCTGATTGCGGGGATAGGTCGAGGTCGATTTTATTGGCGCGTCAATACCTGGCATGGACGGGTCCGCGCCGCCCGGCTAAGCCGCACCCGCAATCAGGATAGCGACATGACACAAGCGACACTCGACATTTTGGGCATCGGCAACGCCATCGTGGATGTGCTGTCGCGCGCTGAGGATAGCTTTCTGGCCGAGCGCGGCCTCAACAAGGGCGGCATGGCGCTGATCGACGCCGAACAGGCCGAGGCATTGTATCAGGCGATGGGCCCGGGCGTGGAGAGCAGCGGCGGCTCTGTGGCCAATAGCTGTGCCGTGGCGGCAGGGCTGGGGGCGCGGGTGGGATTTCTCGGCAAGGTTGCCAATGATGGGCTGGGCCGGGTCTTCGGCCATGATATCCGCGCCGCAGGGGTGCATTTCCCCACCGCGCCGCTGGTCGGCGGGGCGCCGACCGCGCGCTGCCTGATCCTTGTCTCGCCCGACGCGCAACGCACGATGAACACCTTTCTTGGCGCCTGCGTCACCTTTGGTGAGGATGATGTGGACCCGGCCGAGATCGCCCGCGCCCAGGTCATCTACCTGGAGGGTTACCTCTATGACCCGCCGGCGGCACAGGCTGCCTTCCGCGCCGCCGCCCGCGCCGCGCACGCCGCAGGCCGCAAGGTGGCGCTCTCGCTTTCCGATGCCTTCTGCGTCGGCCGCCACCGCGCGGCGTTTCGTGCCTTCGTGCGCGAGGAGACCGACATCCTCTTCGCCAATGAGGCCGAATTGCTCAGCCTTTATGAGACAGAAGACTTCGCCGCTGCTGCGGCGCAAGTCCGCACCGAGGTGGCCATCGCGGCGCTGACGCGCAGTGAGAAGGGCAGCCTGATCGTCGCCGGCGATGCCACATATGAGGTGGCAGCAGTGCCGACCCGGGTGGTGGACACCACCGGCGCTGGCGATGCCTATGCCGCAGGCTTCCTGGCCGCCCACACAAAGGGGCTGAGCCTGGCAGAGGCCGGCCGCTGGGGCAGCGTCTGCGCCGCCGAGGTGATCAGCCATTTCGGCGCCAGGCCGCAGACAGATATGAAGGCCCTGGTGGGAGGCTGAAGGTGCAGCGCGGTCAGATCCGCAGGGTTCCGGCCCGGGCCGCCGCGTAACGCGCATTGATCGCCGGCCAATTCAACACATTCCACCAGGAATTCAGATAGTCGGCCCGGCGGTTTTGGTAGCGCAGGTAATAGGCGTGCTCCCACACATCATTGCCCATGAGCACCCGCGTGCCATCCATGAGCGGGGTATCCTGGTTTGGCCGGGTGGTGATGGCGAGCTGGCCTGTGCTGGTCACAGTGACAAAAACCCAGCCCGAGCCGAAGACACGGGCACCGGCGGCATTGAAATCGGCTCGGAATTTGTCCATCCCGCCCAGGTCGCGGGTGATGGCCTCGGCCACCTCGCCCGTCGGCGCGCCACCCTGGCCACCCATGATGGTCCAGAACATGGAATGATTGGCGTGGCCGCCGGCATTGTTGCGCAGCGCCATACGGATTGCCTCCGGCGCGCTGCCGAGACCCGTCAGCAATTCGTCTAGCGGCAGGGTGGAGAGTGCAGCCTGGCCGTTCAGCGCCGCGTTGAGCCCGGCCACCTGCGCGGCATGGTGGCGACCATGATGCAGTTCCATGGTCATCGCGTCGATCGCTGCTTCGTTGGCGTTGAAGGCATAGGGCAGCGTGGGAAGGCTATGCGGCCCGCTTGCGGCAGGCTGGGCGCAGAGCCGGCGCGGCGCGGCGGCCAGCATGGACAGGCCAGCAGCGCCCAGCATCAGGCTGCGGCGATTGAGTTGCGACATGGTGCGTCCTCCAAGGTGGAGCGGGGTGATAACACAATTGGGGTGGATGTTGGGGTGCGTTATTGTAGCCGGGTTTCAGCCCGGCTGGCTTGGTGTTAACCGCGAGGGGAAGCGAGGAGAAACGCCGCATGTCCGAACCCAACCTGATCATGGCGCGCGAGGGCGCGGCCGGAACGCTGCTGATGAACCGCGTCAAGGCGCTCAATGCGCTGACGCTGGAGATGATCCGCGATTTCCAACGCGCGCTGGACAGCTGGAAGGCCGACCCGGCCGTTAAACTCGTGGTGCTGGAGGGGGCCGGCGGCCGCGCCTTTTGCGCCGGCGGTGATGTGCGGGCGGTGCGCGAGGCCGCATTGGCCGGGGACCGTGCCCCGGTCGCCGCCTTCTTCACCGAGGAATATGCCGTGAATGAGGGCATCGCCAATTTCGGCAAGCCCTGGGTGTCGCTGATCGATGGCGTCTGCATGGGCGGTGGGATTGGCCTGGCCGTCCATAATGGCCCGCAGGTGGTGACCGAGAATGCCCTGCTGGCGATGCCGGAGACGGCCATCGCCCTCTTCCCCGATGTCGGCACCAGCCATGTGCTGCCCCGGCTGCCGGGCGCCATTGGCAATTGGCTGGCACTGACAGGCGCGCGGCTGCGCGGCGCGGATGCCGTGCATGCCGGGCTTGCCACCCATTACGTGCCGGCGGCGAAGCTGGCCGCCCTGCGCGCGGCCCTGGTGGAGAGCGGCGATATCGCGGTGCTGGCGCAATTCGCCGAGCCGCCCCCGGCCGCCAGTTTTGGCGGCCATCGCGCCCTGATCGACCATGCTTTCGGCCAGCCAAGCGTGCTGGCCATCATTGCGGTGCTGGAAGCCGATGGCGGCGATTGGGCCATGCAGCAGGTGGCCACGCTGCGCAAAATGTCCCCCACCAGCCTCTGCGTATCGCTGGAATTGCTGCGCCGCAGCGCCGGCATGAGCCTGCGTCAATGCCTCGATGAGGAGTTGGTGCTGACCGGCAGCGTGGTGCATGGCCACCCCGATTTCTGCGAGGGCGTGCGCAGCGTTCTGGTGGACAAGGGCAGCGTGGCGCATTGGCAGCCGGCCACGCTGGAGCAGGTCGACCCGGCCGCGATCACGGCCATGTTCAGCCGCGCGGGATAGGCACGCCCTTTTCATCCTTGGCGGTGCGGATGGTTTGCAAGGTCATCACCCGCGCCACCATGGATGCGCCGGTCAGGCGGCCGGTCAGCTCATTTTCATGCGCGGTGTCGCGCGCCACGAGGCGAAGCAGGAAATCGCCGCCGCCGCGGATCATGTGGCATTCGCGCACCTCGGGCCAGGCATTGACCAGCGACTCGAAGCCATCGAGCACCGCTTGCTTCTGGGTCTCCAGCCCGACCAGGGCGAAGAAGGTGATCTCAAAGCCCAGGGGCTCGGGCGCCACATCGGCGTGATAGCCGCGAATGATGCCCAACTCCTCCAGCCGGCGCATCCGGCGCAGGCAGGGCGGCGCCGAAAGGCCAACCCGGCGCGCCAATTCGACATTGGTGATGCGGCCATCATGCTGCAGCTCGGCCAGGATGTGGCGGTCTACATCATCGAGCTCGTCTTCGGTCGCGTCTGGCATCGTGTTCCATATTTCGTTGCGCCCGGGCGCATGGACGCGCAATATCCTGTCTTATGTAAGGCGCATCAAGCCAATGCGGCGGAAAGACCGTTTCGTATCTTGCAGCGAGGGGTGGACGAACCGAATATCATGCAAGAACGCCCTGTTATATCGGATTCGCCCGTGCCCATGATGCATTCCACGCCGCTTCTCGTGATCGGCGCCGGCCCTGCCGGCTACACAGCAGCGATCTACGCGGCGCGCGCGGGCATGAAACCCATGCTGGTGGCCGGCATGCAGCCTGGCGGGCAGCTCACCATCACGACCGATGTGGAAAACTACCCAGGCTTTGCCGAGGCCATTCAGGGCCCCTGGCTGATGGAGCAAATGCGCGCCCAGGCCGAGCATGTCGGCACCAGCATGATCCATGACGTGATCACCTCGGTCGATTTCTCCAGCCGGCCCTTCCACTGCGAGGCCGATAGCGGCGATGTGTTCATGGCCGAGACCGTGGTCATCGCCACTGGCGCGCAAGCGCGCTGGCTGGGCATTCCGGGCGAGCAGGCGCTGTCGGGCTTTGGGGTCTCGGCCTGCGCCACTTGTGACGGGTTCTTCTTTCGCGGCAAAAACGTGGCGGTGGTCGGCGGCGGCAATTCCGCCACCGAGGAGGCACTTTACCTCTCCAACCTAGCCGCCCATGTCACCCTTATCCACCGGCGTGACAGCCTCAAGAGCGAGAAAATCCTCCAGCAGCGCCTCTTCGCCAAGGAGAATATCACCTGCCTGTGGGACACCTCCGTGGAGGAAGCCCTGCCCGATGACGGCAAGCGCCCGGCACTGCGCGCATTGAAACTGCGCAATACCCGCACTGGTGTCATCAGCGAAATGGCCATCGACGGCATGTTCGTCGCCATCGGGCACGACCCTGCCACCGGCATCTTCAAGGGCCAGGTGGCGATGGATGAGGGCGGCTACATCATCACCGAGCCCGGCAGCACCCGCACATCGGTGCCAGGCATCTTCGCCGCGGGCGATGTGCAGGACCATACCTACCGCCAGGCGGTGACGGCGGCGGGCACAGGTTGCATGGCAGCGCTCGACGCCGAGCGCTTCATGGCCGCCACCCATAGCGCCGAAAGACAGGCCGCATAATGCCGCTCGATTGGGACAAGCTGCGGGTGTTTCACGCCGTGGCCGAAGCGGGCTCCTTCACCCATGCCGGGGAGAGCCTGAACCTCAGCCAATCCGCCGTCTCGCGGCAGATCCAGGCGCTGGAGGAATCGCTCTCCGTGCCTCTGTTCCACCGCCATGCGCGGGGGCTGATCCTCACCGAGAGCGGCGAGACGCTGAACCGCACGGTGCGTGATGTCTTTGCCAAGCTCGCCATGACCGAGGCGCTGCTGACCGAGGGGCGGGAGCGCGCGGCGGGGCGGCTGAAGATCACCACCACCACGGGCTTTGGCAGCGCCTGGCTGGCGCCACGGTTGCACCGCTTCCTGGAGTTGCACCCCGAGGTCAGCGTCTCCGTCCTGCTCGACGATGCCGATCTGGATCTGGCGATGCGCGAGGCCGATGTCGCCATTCGCATGCATCCGCCCAAACAGCCGGACTTGGTCCAGCGCCATATCGCCAGCTTCGGCTGGAAGGTTTACGGCTCGGTGGATTATCTCAAGCAGCACGGCATGCCGGCGCGGGCGGAGGATCTTGACGCGCATCGTCTGGTGGTCTGGGGCGACTATCGGCCGCCGGTCGAAGAGATCAATTGGCTCGCCGAGGTCGGCCGCCGCAATGGCAGCCAGCGCCGCGCCGCGGTGGAGGTCAACAGCCTGACCGGCATGCTGCGGGCGGTGCAATCGGGCCTCGGCCTCGCCGCTTTGCCGGATTATATCGGCACAGACCTGGCGGGGCTGGTGCAGGTGCTGCCGGACCTGAAACCGCCACGGGTGAATGCGTATTTCGTCTATCCTGAGGAGATGCGGAATTCGAAGCGGGTTGCGGTGTTTCGCGATTTTCTGGTGGCTGAATTGGCAAATAGCACGCTGTGATCAGCAAAGGGGCTTGCCTGCCCTTCTGGCGACCGGTGGTTTGAAACTGATCGGTTCCCAGGAGCCCTTGCGCCTAGTGGTGAAGTCGAAACCCAATCTGCAGAAGATGGACACCTCCGGAAACCCCTGAGCGGCCTCAGGATTGGGCGCATCGGCGGGAATGGCCAGCATGTCGAACCAAAGCTGGGCGCCCTCGCGCGGGGCGGCATAGGTGATTTGGAAGGGGCGGCCCGCCTCGCGCGCGCGCCCCGCCGCCTGGATCACATCGCCAGAATAGGTCAGGGCAAGGCATATTTCCCCAGACGCCAGGGCGTCAATAATCGCCGCCGAGCCTGGAATCGACCGCAGATACGGGCGGATGGCCAGCAGCGCCGCCTCGGCTGCACGCAAATCGGTGGCATCGGCGCTGTCCGGGCTGCGGCCGAGGAAGCGCAGGATGGAGGGCAGCACATCGGTCGCGCTGTCCATCACCGCGATGCCGCAGCCTGCCAGGCGCCGGGCATTCTCCGGGTTCAGCAAAAGCGCCATGGAATCCAAAGGCGCATCGGGCGCCAATGCGCGAATCCGGTCCTGCCGCATTCCCAGCCCCACCGTGCCCCAGAGGTAAATCACCCCATGCCGATTGCCCGGATCAACCTGCGCCACCCGCGCCATCAGGGCCGGGTCGAGTTGGGCGAGATTGGGCAGGCGGGCAGCCTCCAGCGGCCGCAAGGCGCCGGCGCGCACCAGCCGGGCAAAACTCGGCTCCGAGGTGGGCACCACAATATCAAAGCCCGACCGCCCGGCGGAGAGGCGGCCCTCCAGCGTCTCCAGGCTGTCATAGACATCATAGCGCACACGAATGCCGGTCTCGCGCTGGAAACGCTCCAGGGCAGCTGGGTCGATATAATCGGCCCAGTTGAAAACATTGAGCACCGGCTGCGCCTGCAGCGGCAGCGCGGCTGCGAGACCCAAGAGGAGCGCGATTGGCAGCGCATGAATTAACCGTCTGAGGTCACGGCGGGCAGCGGGCATGCGGGGTCCTTCGCAATGGCATTCGTCGGTCGGCGCAAGCTGTCCGGGCAGGCCGGCTTGGCGTCAAGCCTTCGCGATGATCCAGGATTTTATGCTTGACATTCTATGGATTTTATTGCTATTCAATCCTCGCCAACCGGTGAATTGCGCCCGTGCCAAAACACCCTCCGGCGCGCTCGCCCCGGAAGGCCGCCGCATCCCCGTTCAAACCCATTGCCTCAAGGCCCCGGTCCGGCGCTTCGCCGCGCCGTGTCCTCGCGCGTCCAGCCCCCGCACAGGAGAACAGCCCATGCCATTCGCAGCCTCCAGCCTCACGCCGCTCATCCAGACCAGTGGCTTCTCGATGTGGCGCTATGTCACATCCGACCTGCGGGCCGATGTCGCCGCCGCCGGCTACTTCGCCGCCGTCGCCTCGCAGTTCAAGCCGGGCGACATCATGTTCCTGCAGGCCGCCGATGCGCTGGCCATGCTGCCGCTGCGCGCCGGCCCCGCCTTTGGCCCAGCCCCGCAGCCTCCAGAAGATGGAAACCCTTCATGAGCGATCTTCGTATCAGCCAATTGCCGGCAGCATCCTTGCTGTCGGAGAGTGACCTCGCACCCGTCACCCAGCTTGGCGCCAACCCCACCACGAGGCGGGCAACCCTCGCCCAATTGCGCTCCACCTTGCATGACCAGCGCAGCGTTCACGTCCGCGATTTCGGCGCGGTGGGCAATGGCACCACCAATGACGCGCCCGCCATCCAGGCCGCCATCAATTCGCTCAAGGGCGCCGGTGGCGGGGTGGTGCAGTTCGGCCCAAAAACCTATCGCCTGGCCAGCGGCATTGTCATCGATGGCGTGACGGTGCGCCTCGAAGGTGCCGGCTTCACCGAGGGACCTGGCCCGGGCGACGGCACATGGTTGTATGTGGACCAGACAGGCTTCACCCCCATCACCTTTACCGGCTTGTCTGCTCGCGGCTCGTTGATGCGCGACATCGCGGTAGTGCAAGCGCAAAACGCAAGCTTCAACGCGGGCTGGACCCCTGTGAATTACGACTGGTTCTTCCGCATTCAGGACTGCCAGGGCGGGGTGGATTTCGACAATATCTTTCTCTGCGCCGTCACCCGCGGCTTCTACTGCTATAATTCCGGCCGCACGGATTTCCGGCGCATTCGCGGCCAGGTGTTCACCAGCGGCATAGAGGTGGATGCGGCGCTTGATGTGCCGCGGATGAGCAATATCCACTTCTGGCCGTTTTGGAGTGCCGATACCAATGTGATGAATTACCAGCAGACGCAGGGCGATGCGCTGGTGTTCAAGCGCGCCGATGGCCCCTTCATCGATCAGGCATTCGCGCTGGGCTATCGGAGCATGTTCCGCTTCAGCCAAGGCGTAAGCGGCTGGACGACCAAATTCTACATCAACTCCGCCTATGCCGATTTCTGCAAATACGGCGTGCTGATCGACGGCTATGGGGTGGATGGGCTGATTGCCAATCTCACCACCCAGGGCGAGACATGGCTTGGCAGCGGGGCGTCGCTCAGCGGCGCGAACGGCATTCTCATCAGTGCCGATAACTGCCGCGTGCAGATTGGCAATCTGCGCATCGATGCCGCTCAGGATAACGCCATTTGCGTGACCGGCATCAACAACCGGATCGACCTCTTTGCGCTCCGCGCGGTGCGCTACAACACCCGCAACAATGGCGCGGCGGCGATCCAGCTTGCCAATTCCGGCTCGGGCACGCCCAATACCGTGATCCTGGGCAGCCTGCCGGTGCTGGAAGGCACCTATGCCGGGCTGTTGAACAACACCGATGGCAATGGCGTGGTGCAGATGCGCGCGCCCGCTGGCACCCTGACCGTGCCTGGCCTGGCCATCGGGCAGTCCAATAGCGGGCTTTGGGCGCCATCGGCCACGGCGCTGGCCATGTCTGCCAATGGTGGCGAGGTGTTGCGCATCACCCAAGGCGGCGTGGTGACGTTGGGCGGCGCCTCGGGCTCGCATGGGCTGGAGGTGAATACGCCGATTAGCAGCGTCAACCGCTTTTTGCTGACCAGTGCCGCCGCCAGCGGGGCGCCTGCGCTGGCCACCAGTGGCAGCGACACCAATATCGGCATGCAGTTGCAGACCAAAGGCGCCGGCAGCCTGGTTTTTGCGCCTGGCGGCAGCACGCAGATGCAGGTGCCATATGTTGGCAGTGCGGTGAACTACCTGCAGGTTCAGGGCGCAGTCACAAGCGGCGGCGTTGGCTGGCTCGCACTGGGGGCGGATGCGAACATTGCAGCCGTCATTGGCCAGCCCAAGGGCACCGGGGCCTTGCTGGCGCAAATCCCCGATAGCACTGCGGTGGGCGGCAATGCGCGCGGTGCCAATGCGGTGGATTTGCAGACCAGCCGCACCGCTGCCACCCAGGTGGCCAGTGGTGCCCAAAGTGCGGTGCATGGCGGCAGCGCCAACACCGCCTCGGGCAGCGGCTCAACCGTCGCGGGGGGGCTTACCAACACAGCCTCCAGCGCAAATACGGCCATTGGCGGTGGAAGCACCAACACGGCATCGGGCATCTCCGCAACCGTCGCCGGGGGCAATACCAACACCGCCAACGGGAGCTATTCCTGGGTGCCGGGCGGATTTAATGCCACCGCGCGCGCAGCCTATGGCAAGGGCGTCTTCGCAGCCGGGCGCTTTGCCGCCGATGGCGATGCGCAGCAGGGCTGGTCCGTGCTGCGAAGGCAGACGACCGATGCCATTGCAACGCGCGTTACCGCTGATGGTGGCAGTGCGGGTTTGAACAATACGTTAAACCTGCCCAATTTCGCCGCCTTTTACGGCCGCTTGCGCGTCGTCTCAAAACTCACTGGCGGCACCGATGTCGCCGTGTGGGATGTGACGGTGGCGGCCGTGCGCGGTGCCACTGCGTCAACCACCGTGGTCTTCCTGGGTGCCGGCGCCGGCCTGACCCCCACCGCCAGCAATGGCGCCAGCGCCCCCAATTGGCGGCTGACCATCGCCGCCGACACCGCCAATGGCGGCATTGCGATCAGCGTCGCCGGCGCCGCCGCCAGCACCATCAACACTGTCGCGTCGTTCGACAGCACCGAAACCGTCACCGCGAGCTAAGGAGACCATCATGGCCTTTCTGCAACCCATTGAAATCCAGGAAACCGGCATCTGCGCGCAGTATTGGCGCCTGACGCATATCCAGGTGGACATCGCCGCCGGCATCGTCGAGGCGAAGATCCACGGCTTTCTCGACGAAGCGGCCCGTCGATCCGGCAAGAGCCCGCTTTCGGTGATGAGCTTCCGGCTGCCCGCACAAGGGCTGGTGAAGGACAGCGCGCTGTCGCTGAGCGACATCTACAATGCCGTGCGGGCCGATCCGGCCGGCGAAGACACCTCCGGCGGAATGCTGCCTCCAGTCTTCAGTGCGGCCAAGGATATCTGAAGCCCAGGCCGCAGCCCCCTACCTTTCCTCCATCGCAACAAGGATCATCCCATGAGTTCCCTGACCGATCACGCGAAGAATCTCCTGGCCCGCACCCTTTGCGGCCGAACGCCTGTGGCCCCCACGGCGGTATATTGCGGCCTGGGCACTGGCGGCAGTGACCCCACGGGCCTGACCGGTGAACCGGTGGGCAATGGCTACGCCCGCCAGCGAGTGACCTTCACCGGCACCGGCGTGCAGACCAATGCGGAGGCGATCCGTTTCAGCTTCACCGGCGCGGTGGGCACGCTCTCGCATCTGGGCCTGTTCGATGCCGCTGCCGGCGGCAATCCGCTGAGCTGGGGCACCCTCTCCGCCGCCACCGCCGTGACCGGCTCGGGCACCGTCACCGTCAACCCCGGCAGCCTTACCATGACGGGCGAATAA
>Ga0209085_1000597_pt1 | contig 26011 bp, 26 predicted proteins | sample C_131016_EF_Meta_FD_187310 | JGI IMG/M metagenome (GOLD analysis project Ga0209085, IMG submission 187310) | Freshwater microbial communities from Lake Croche, Canada to study carbon cycling - C_131016_EF_MetaG (SPAdes) (version 2) | ecosystem: Environmental > Aquatic > Freshwater > Lake...
CGAAGGGGCTGAAATCTGCGGCGACCCCGAATGGCTGGCCGGCGCGCTGGAAAGGCTGGAAACCTACGCCGCCCGCGCGGTGAATGAGGGCGCCGAAGCCAACCCCGCCACCGCCCATATGTTCATCATCAACCCGCTTTCGGGCGGCGGCATGCGGGGGCTTTTCACCACCCATCCCCCCACGGCCGAGCGGGTGGCCCGGCTGCGGGCAATGCGCAGCAGCGGCGGGGCGATGATTGAGGCCGCGCCCCGGCCCGCAGCCAGCCCTTGGGCGGCTCCAGGGCGGCGCAATCCCTGGGGGTAAGCCGCCCGTCCCACCCTGCGGATATGGCGGCGCGGCCCAGCCCAGGGCATGCTTCCCCGCATGGCCAAGGATAAGATCCGCTTCGTTTGTCAAAGCTGCGGCGCGGCGCATGCCAAGTGGCAGGGTCGTTGCGATGCCTGCGGCGAGTGGAACACCCTGGTCGAGGAAGCGCCCGCCGCGCGCGGCCCCGGCCCCGCTTCCAAGGCCGGCCCGGGGCGGCGGGTGGAGTTTGTTGATCTCGCCGGCGTAAGCGCCCCACCCGCGCGGATGCTGACCGGCATTGCCGAACTTGATCGCGTTCTGGGTGGCGGCTTTGTGGAAAGCTCGGCCGTGCTGGTGGGCGGCGACCCTGGCATCGGCAAATCCACCATCCTGCTGCAGGCGGCAGCGCATATGGCGTCGGCCGGGCATCGCACGCTGTATATTTCGGGCGAAGAGGCGGTGGCCCAGGTGCGGCTGCGCGCCCGCCGCCTGGGGCTGGAGGGCGCACCGCTGGCGCTGGCCTCCGCCACCGCGCTGCGCGACATCGTGGCCACCTTGCAGGCCGAGAAACAGGCCGCCCTGGTGGTGATCGATTCCATCCAGACCATGTGGCTGGACACGCTGGACAGCGCGCCGGGCACGGTGGCCCAGGTGCGCGCCTGCGCCGCCGAACTGATCCGGGTGGCGAAATCGGAAAGCTTTGCCCTCGTGCTCGTCGGCCATGTGACCAAGGAGGGCACCTTGGCCGGGCCGCGCGTGCTGGAGCATATGGTGGATGCGACGCTGTATTTCGAAGGCGATCGCGGCCATCAATTCCGCATCCTGCGCGCCACCAAAAACCGGTTTGGCGCCACCGACGAAATCGGCGTCTTCGAGATGACCGAGGGCGGGCTGGTGGAGGTGGCCAATCCTTCCGCCCTGTTCCTGGCCGAACGGCGCGGCAATATTTCCGGCAGCGCGGTGTTTGCCGGGGTGGAGGGCACGAGGCCGGTGCTGGTGGAGGTGCAGGCGCTGCTCTCGCCCTCCAATGGTGGTTCGCCCCGGCGCTCGGTGGTGGGCTGGGATAGCGGGCGGCTGTCGATGCTGCTGGCGGTGCTGGAGGCCCGCGCCGGGCTCAATCTCGGCCAGAATGATGTCTATCTGAACATCGCCGGCGGCTTGCGCATTGCCGAACCCGCGGCCGATCTGGCCGTGGCCGCCGCCCTGGTGAGTGCGGCGACAGATCAGCCAACCGACCCGGACCGGGTGTATTTCGGCGAGGTCGGCCTCTCGGGCGAGGTGCGCCAGGTCAGCCAGCCGGAGCAAAGGCTGCGGGAGGCGCAAAAACTCGGCTTTCAGGCCGCCACCCTGCCCCGGCGTATCGCCCGCGGCGGCCGCGCGGCCCCGCAGGCCGAGGCGCTTCGGCTGGATGAAATCGGCCATGTGGCCGATCTGGTGGCGCCCTTTGCTGCCAAATCGGTCAAGCCGCGCGCATAAGCCTGTTGCACTGAGCCGCAAGCGGCGCGACGCTGTCCTCCCGCATTGGAGAACAAGCAGCATGGCCGACACGATCCCCGTCCTCGATCTTGGACCATTGCGCGACGGCGCGCCGGGCGCGGTGGAGCAACTCGGCGCCGAATTGCGCCGCGCCTTCACCGAAGTGGGCTTCTACTTCGTGCGCAATCACGGCATCAGCCAGGAACTGCTCGATACCACCTTCGCCGAGGCCGAACGCTTCCACGCCCAATCCCATGAGGCGAAACTCGCGCTCAAGATCAACGAGCACAATATCGGCTATATGCCGATGCGCGGCGCCACCACCCGGGTGAACGCGGTGGGCGAGGTGGCCCTGCCCAATGCGAATGAAGCGGTGTTCTTCAAGCGCGAACTCCCTGCCGACCACCCCGATATGCTGGCCAATCTGCGCTTCCGCGGTGCCAATCAATGGCCCGAACTGCCCGGCTTCCGGGCGAATATTCTAGCGGCCTGCAAAGCCTTCGAAACCCTGGGCCTAAGCCTGCTGCCACTCTATGCCCGCGCCCTCGACCTGCCGGCAGATCACTTCACGCCCTTCTTCCAGGAGCCGATGTACACGCTGCGCATGTCGCATTACCCGCAGCAGGAACCCACCGCACCGGTCAATGAATTCGGCATCGCACCGCATGTCGATACAAGCTTCATGACCATCCTGGCCCAGAACCGCATCCCCGGCCTGTCGCTCCGCCTGCCCTCCGGCGATTGGTTCGATGCACCCGCGCCCGAAGGCGCGCTGCTGATCAATGGCGGCATGATGCTGCGGCGCTGGACGGATAAGCGCTTCCTCGCCACACCGCACCGGGTGATCAACCGCTCCGGCCGCGAGCGCTACGCCATCCCCTTCTTCATGGACGCCAATTACCACGCCACCATGGCACCCATCACCGCCGATGGCAGCGCCGGGCGCGAAGACCCCATCATCTACCCGGACTTCATGACCAGCTACCAACGCGCCAACTTCCACCACGCGGCGGAAAAAGTGGAAATGCAGGGTGCTTAAGGGCGGCCTGGGGGCAAAGCACCCTTGCGGGCTGGCGGTGTTCCGCCTCGCCCTCATGCTCCTAGCCTTGCTCTTCACCGCCGCACCAGTGGCGGCGCAGCAGCGCCCTTTGCGGTTGGTCTTGACCCAGGAATTGGCGATCCTCGATCCCATTATTTCCACGAACAATGCCACCAGGCAGTTCGGCTACATGGTGTTTGACACCCTGATCAGTATGGACAGCCAGGGCCGCTACCGGCCGCAGATGCTGGAATCCTGGCGGGTCAGCGCGGATGGCCTGCGCTATGATTTCCGCCTGCGTGAGGGGCTGGAATGGCATGACGGCCAGCCGGTGACGGCCGAGGATTGCGTGGCCTCCCTGCGCCGCTGGGGTGCGCGGGACGGGCTGGGCCAATTGCTGATGGCGGCCACGGCCAGCCTCGCCGCCGATGGGCCACGGGATTTCTCGCTGGTCTTGTCGCGCCCCTTTGGTTTCGTGATCGAGGCTTTGGGCAAGCCCGGCACCATCGTGCCCTTCATGATGCCCGCGCGCGTGGCGGCGACCGACCCGCAGCGCCCGATCACCGAATTCATCGGCAGCGGCCCCTATACCTTCAACCGGGCCGAGTGGCGCCAAGGTGATCGTGCGGTGTTCCGCCGTTTCGCCCGCTACCACCCCCGCGCCGAGCCTGCGGATGGTCTGGCCGGTGGCAAGGTGGTGCATTTCGATGTGGCGGAATTCGTCTCCATCACCGATGCCGCAACGCGGGTGGCGGCGTTGCAGGGCAATGAAGTGGATATGCTGGAATTCCTGCCGCCCGATTTCATCGCGCCCATGCGCCGCAACCGCAATATCACGGTGATGCGGCCCAGCGGCGGGATGGGGCAATACATGCCTTTCATCAGCCTCAACCACGCACAGCCGCCTTTCGACAATCTGCTCATCCGCCAGGCGGCGCAGGCGGCGATCAACCAGGCCGAGATCGTGGCGACGGTGGGTGTGCCGGCGGATTTCCGGCTGGAGGATTGCACCTCCATCTCCACCTGCAATTCACCCAGTTTCATCCCTGCCTCCCACCCCAACCTCGCGCGGCGTGGGCTGGAGCGAGCGCGGGCGCTGTTGCGTGAGGGTGGCTATAACAATGAGCGGGTGGTTTTCCTTCATCCCACGGATAGCATCATGCTCTCCCCCGTAGCTTCGATGGCAATGCAGAACCTGCGCGCGGCCGGCTTCAACGTGGAGGAATATGCCAGTGACTGGGCCACGGTGGCAGGGCGGCGGCTGAACCGTGAGGGTTGGAATGTCATCCCCGTGGTCTGGCCCGGAGTGGATTTGTTCAGCCCGATCGTCTTTGCCGGCACGGCGTTCAATTGCCGCGCCTATCCCGGCTGGTTCTGTGATGAGCCGATGCGCGATCTCATGCTGCGCTACACCGCGGTGACCGAGCCGGTAGCGCGGCGGGACTTGGCATCGGCGATCCAGGATCGGTTCCATGAGAATGTGAACTTCATCATTGGCGGGCAGATGAGCGTGCCGCAGGCCTATCGGGCAGAGCTGACCGGGGTGGTGGAATTCGCCTTCCCCATCCCATGGAATTTGCGCCGCTCGCGCTGATCGGGCACCCGCGCTCAGCCTCCATGCGCAGATTGGCAGCTTACAGCCCGCCCGCCCCCTGATAGAAGCCCGGGCATGACAGTGTTGATGCTTCAGGACGTGACCTTGCGGGTGGCCGGCAGAACCTTGCTGGACAATGGCAGCCTCATGGTCGATCCCGGCCGCAAAATCGGCTTGGTGGGGCGCAATGGCGCCGGTAAATCCACCCTTTTCAAGGCGATTACCGGGCAGATCGAGGCCGATGGCGGTTCCATTCGCCTCGCTCAACGCGCCCGCATGGGCTATGTGGCGCAGGAAGCCCCCGCCGGTCCCACCAATTTGCTCGACACCGTGCTGGCGGCTGATCTGGAGCGCAGCGCCCTGCTGCTGGAGGCGGAGACTGCCGCCGCTGACCGCGCGGCCGAAATCCATGACCGGCTGCAGGCCATCGGCGCCGATGCCGCGCCGTCGCGCGCCGCCACGGTGCTCGCCGGCCTGGGCTTTGACATGGCGGCGCAAATGCGCCCCGTGGGCGAATATTCCGGCGGTTGGCGGATGCGCGTGGCCCTCGCCCAGGCGCTGTTTCTCGAGCCTGATCTGCTGCTGCTGGACGAGCCGACCAACCACCTCGACCTCGAAGCCGCGCTGTGGCTAGAAAACTGGCTGATCAAATTCTCCGGCGCGGTGCTGCTGATCAGCCATGACCGCTTCCTGCTGGAACGCGTGGCCGATGGGATTGTCCATCTCGATCAGCAGAAGCTGACTTTTTATCAGGGCAATTTCGCCAATTTCGTGCGGGTTCGCGCCGAGCGCAAAGCCCAGACCATCGCCAGCAATGCCAAGCTTTCGGCCGAGCGCGCGCATATGCAGGCCTTTGTCGATCGCTTCAAGGCGCAGGCCAGCAAGGCGCGGCAGGCGCAGTCCCGCATCAAGGCGCTGGAGCGGCTGGGGCCGGAAGAGGCGGTGGTCGACGATGTCGTCACTCGCTTCGAATTCCCCGCCCCGGCCGAACTCGCACCACCCATGCTCACCATGCACAACGCGTCGACCGGCTATGCCGGCCATGCGGTGCTGGGCGGCGTGTCACTGCGGCTCGACCAGGAGGACCGGATTGCCCTGCTGGGCGCGAATGGCAATGGCAAATCCACCCTGGCCAAGCTCTTCGCCGGAAGGCTGCCGATCATGGGCGGCGAGGTGTTTCGCAACCCGAAGATGAAGGTTGGCTACTTCGCCCAGCACCAGGCTGAAGAGCTGAACATGGCGGGCACGCCGCTCACCCATATGTCGGACGCCATGCCAGCCGCGACGGTGACCCAAGCGCGGGCGCAACTGGCGCGCTTCGGGCTGGATCAGGACCGGGCGAATACCGTGGTCTCCTCCCTCTCCGGCGGCGAAAAGGCGCGGCTGCTGCTGGCGCTGACCACGCGCGACGCACCGCAATTGTTGATCCTGGACGAGCCGACCAACCACCTCGATATCGACGCGCGCGATGCGCTGGTGAAGGCGCTCAACGCCTATCAGGGCGCCGTGCTTCTCATTACCCACGACCCGCAAATGGTGGAGTTGGTGGCCGACCGGCTCTGGCTGGTGGATGGCGGCACGGTGAAGCCCTTTGAGGGTGATCTGGACGAATACCGCGCCTTCCTGGCCGATAAGGCCCGCGGCGGCCCGCGCCCCAATGGCGCGCCCCCCAAAAAGGACGAGAAGCGCGAGCGGGCGGAAAAGCGCGCCTCCCTGGCGCCGATGCAGCAAAAGCTGAAGCAGTTGGAGACCGACATCGCCAAGCTGGAGGCCGAGGGCAAGATGCTGGCCAAGGCGCTCTCCGACCCCAAGCTCTATGCCAGCGGCAATACCGCACTGATCGCCAAGGCGACAACGCGGCAAAAGACGGTGGCGCGGGAATTGGCGGGGCTGGAGGCGGCCTGGCTGGAGCTGTCGGAGAAGCTGGAAAGCCTGGCTGCTTAGACCACAGACATTTCGCGCCGCGATCATTGCTTGATTGCAAAACCGCATCATCACGGCACAATGCGCTCCGACATCATGGAGAACCGCAGAATGGCCACCCTCACCCGCTTCGCCCTCTTGGCATTGATCGCAGCCCCCGGCGCCGCCCTGGCCCATACCGGCATTGGCAGCGTGCATGGCTTTTCGGCCGGGCTGCTCCATCCGCTGGGCGGCTTTGACCATGTGCTGGCGATGGTGGCGATCGGCCTTTGGGCCGGTGCCTCGGGCGGGGCGATGCGCTGGGCGCTGCCCACAGCCTTCCTCGCCGGCATGGCCGGTGGCGGGGTGCTGGGCATGGCCGGGCTCGGCATGCCGATGGTGGAGGCGGGCATCCTGGCCTCGCTGATCGTGCTGGGCGCGCTGGTGGCCTCGGGCGTGCGGGCATCGGCCCTGGTGGCGCTGCCGATGGCGCTGCTCTTCGGCAGCCTGCACGGTCACGCGCATGGCAGCGAAGGCATGGTGAGCATGGGCTATGCTGCGGGCTTCATGCTGGCCACCGCGGCGCTGCATGGGCTGGGCCTGGCGCTGAACCAGGGCGCAGGCACCCGCGCGGTGCGGCTGGCCGGCGGTGCCACGGCCTGCGCCGGCTTGGCGCTGCTCCTGGCTGGGGGCTGAACACCCCATGCAAACCCGCGCCGCCGTCGCCTGGGAGGCTGGCAAGCCTCTCAGCATTGAAACCGTGCATCTCGAAGGCCCAAAGGCCGGCGAGGTGCTGGTGGAAATCATGGCCACCGGCCTGTGCCACACCGATGCCTATACGCTGAGCGGCGCCGACCCTGAGGGGTTGTTCCCTGCCATTCTGGGCCATGAGGGCGCAGGCATTGTGCGTGAGGTGGGCCCGGGCGTGACCACGCTGCGGCCGGGTGACCATGTGCTTCCGCTCTACACGCCGGAATGCCGGCAGTGCAAAACCTGCCTCAGCCAGCGCAGCAACCTGTGCACCTCAATCCGCGCCACGCAGGGCAAGGGGTTGATGCCCGATGGCACCAGCCGCTTTCGCTGCGAGGCCACCCAGGTCATGCACTATATGGGCTGTTCCACCTTCGCCAATTTCACCGTGCTGCCCGAGATAGCACTGGCGAAGGTGAGGCAGGACGCGCCCTTCGACATCATCTGCTATATCGGCTGCGGCGTGACCACGGGCATTGGCGCGGTGGTGAACACCGCGAAAGTCTGGCCCGGCGCCAATGTCGCGGTGTTCGGCCTGGGCGGCATTGGGCTGAATGTGCTGCAAGGTGCCCGCATGGTCGGCGCCGACAAGATCATCGGCGTGGACATCAACCCGGCCCGGCAGGAGATGGCGCGGCAATTCGGCATGACCCATTTCATCAACCCCGATGAGGTGGGCCGCGACAAGGTGGTGCAGGCCGTTCAGGACATCACCGATGGCGGCGCCGATTTCAGCTTCGAATGCGTGGGCAATACCACGCTGATGCGCCAGGCGCTGGAATGCACCCATCGCGGCTGGGGCACCTCCATCATCATCGGCGTTGCCGCTTCGGGGCAGGAGATCGCCACCCGGCCCTTTCAACTGGTCACCGGGCGCAATTGGCGCGGCACGGCCTTTGGTGGCGCGCGCGGCCGCACCGATGTGCCGAAAATCGTCGATTGGTATATGGAGGGCAAAATCTCCATCGATCCGCTGATCACCCATCGCCTGACGCTGGACCAGATCAATGAGGGTTTTGATCTGATGCATGAGGGAAAAAGCATCCGCTCGGTGGTCGTCTACTAACGCGATATTGACCACAGCAGCGGCTGGCCGCACATGGCGGTCAACATGCCGGAGTGACTGCCATGCGCCTTGCCCGACGCGCCCTGCTCCCCGCGCCGCTGGCCGCACCTGTGTTAGCCTCAGCCCAGGCGGCAGCCCTGCGGGTGATCGTGCCCGCACCGCCCGGTGGCAGCACCGATATCCTGGCCCGTTCCCTGGCCGAGCGCGCAGCCGCTGCCCTGGGCCAGCCCATCACCATTGATAATCGCGGCGGTGCCGGCGGCATTATCGGCACCGAAGCCGCATCGCGCGCCGCGGCGGATGGCAACACCATCATCCTCGGCCACAACCAGACCCATGCCTCCAACCAATGGATGGCGCGCAACCTGCCCTATCACGTGCTGGAGAGTTTCGTGCCGGTGGCGCGCCTGGCCACCGTGCATCACGCGACGGTGGTGCCCATGGCCTCCCGCGCCACCAGCATGGCAGAACTGACGGCGATGGGGCGCAATGGCGGGCGGGTGAGCTACGCCTCCTCCCAGGCTGGCAGCGCCAGCCATGTGATTGCCGAAACCTTCGTCCGGCGCGAGCGGATGGACGCGACCCACGTGCCCTATCGCGGCGGCGGCCCTGCCACGACCGATACGGTGGCAGGCGTGGTGGATTTCTTTGTCTCGACCTGGCCGCAGGTGGTCAATCTGGTGCGCGAGGGCAGGCTGCGCGCGCTCTCCATCGGCGCCGAGGCGCGGATTGAGGGCTTCCCCACCCTGCCCACCACCGCCGAGGCCGGGATGCCCTATATGGCGGTGGATGCCTGGTTTGGCCTTTTCGCCCCGCGCGGCGTGCCCGAGGCCCAGGTGCTGCGCATCGCCACTGCCTTCTTGGGCGCGCTGGCGGACCCGGATAATGCCCGCCGGGTGGAGGCCGCCGGCTTTAATCAAGCGCCGATGATGCCTGAGGATTTTGCCGGCTTCCAACGCGCCGAGGTGGCGCGCTGGCAGGAGATGGCGCAACTGACCGGCATCGTGATGGATCTCTAAATGATGGCGGATGAGAAGAGCGAAAGGACTTTGCCCTCTCGCGCTCTCCCCCAGGGTAGACATGTATGTCGACGATTTTCCTGGATCTTTGATTAATCTTGAAATCAACAAACTAACGAAGGTGCAGGAAACTCAGTTTCCTGCTGGGGTGCTCGAGGGGCAAAGCCCCTCGATCTTCCTCCCCCGCGCCGACATGCTTTCAGCAGCCTGCCACCGCTCAATGCAGCCGCATCACCGGCACAAAACCCACCGTCAATTGCCCATCGCGCAAGCTGACCGGCAGCTCCATATCCCGCCCCGCCGAGATGCTGGGCGCCCCCGCCGAAACCCCGGCGCGTGAGAGCAGCGAGGCCAATTCGGCATAGCCCTCCATCCGCCCCCGCAGCGTGCCCTGAAGCCCACCCAAATCATCGGGCTGCATCTCGCCGGTGCCAGAGAAGCGCAGCGGCCCCCACACCACCGAAAGGCCGCGAATGCTGAGCGGCCCATTGGCGAAGGGCGGCATGCCGGCACCTTCCAATTCGGCATCCAGCGCGGTGATCGGCCCCAATCGGCTGCCGCGCGGGGTGATATTGTTGCCGCTGACCCGCAGCACCCGCCATTCGGCAGGGCTCCAGCGCAGCAGCGCGCCCTCGGGCGATTGCGCCGCCAGGCCAGGCACGCTGAGCGGCCATTGGGTGACCGCCCAGCCCGGCGGCAGCAGCAGCGCCAGCGCCGCGCTGGCACCGAGCCACAACACGGCCACGCCCAGCACCATCACCAGCAGAATACGGCGCAGCGCCCTCATGCCTTGCGTTCCCAACCCTTTTCGCCCTGCTGCCAATAGGTGAGTGAATGGCCCGCCGCCTTGGCGCGCTTCCAGCGCTCACGCGCGGCTTCTAGCGCATTGTCGTCATTGCCGTCGAACAGGTCGAAGCCGCGCTGAAAACGCTCCAGATGGGCGCTCTCAGCGCCATCGACGAGGAAGAGATGGGCTGCGTCATTGGGTGCCGCGCCATCCTCGCTGGTCAGCCAGATGGGCTGCAGCGCCGCATCGCCGGTCGCGGGGCTGCCATGCGGCAGCCATTCGGCATCGGCCCAGAGCGCGGTGTCGAGCGCTTCCAGCCGCTCTGCCGCGCCGCTCAGCACCATCGCCCGGGCGGGTATGGCCAGCACCCTTGCCAGCAATCTGGGCAAGGCCTGCTGCAATGTGCTGCGGGTGAGGTGATAAAAGCCGATCTCCATGGAATTATAATACGCGATTTCCGCTTGGCGCTCAGCCCCGGCCCGCGCCACATTACAGCATGAACATCCGCATCATCCTCTCCGCGCTGGCCATGGCTGGCACTGCCGCCGCCCAGCCGGCGCTCACCATCGCCACCGGCGGCGCCTTCACCGCCATGGACCCGCATTTCCACGATCTCTCGCCCAATACCGCGCTGACCAACCATATTTTTGAGCCGCTGGTGATGACCGACAGCAATGGCCGCCCCACCCCAGGCCTGGCGCTGAGCTGGCAGCCAGTGGCCCCCACCACCTGGGAGATCAAGCTGCGCCCGGGCGTCACCTTCCATGACGGCACGCCCTTCACCGCCGATGACGTGGTCTTCACCATGGGCCGCGCGCCCAATGTGCCCGGCAGCCCTGCCAGCTTCGGCCAATATATCCGCCCGGTGACGCGCATCGAGGTGGTGGATACCCACACCCTGCGCTTCCATAGCGAACGCCCGGTGCCGCTGATGCCGATGATGATGAGCACCTATGCCATCCTCAGCCGGAAAAATGGCGAGGGGATGGAAACCCGCGATTACAATTCCGGCCGCGCCGCGGTGGGCACCGGCAGCTATCGCTTCGCCAGCTACACGCCTGGTGACCGCGCCAGCTTCACCGCCAATGCCGCGCATTGGGGCGGCCCGCCCGCCTTCAGCCGGGTGACACTGCGGATGATCCCAAATGACACCGCGCGGGTGGCAGCGTTGCGCGCGGGTGATGTGGATGCCATCGACAATGTGCCCACCCGCGATGTGGCGCAGTTGCGGGCCGTGCCCGGCATCACCGTGCAAAGCCGGGTGGGGCAGCGGCTAATCTATCTCTACCCTGATGTGGGCCGAGAGATTTCGCCGCATGTGACCGATCTGGCCGGCCGGCCCATTCCCAACCCGCTACGCGATGTGCGGGTTCGCCGCGCGCTCAGCATGGCCATCAACCGCGAGGGCATTTCGCGCCAGCTGATGGAAGGGTTTTCCGTGCCCGCCGGCCAGTTGATGCCCGAGGGCGCGCTGGGCTTCGATGCCGATATCCGCCCCGAACGCTATGACGCGGTGGCCGCCAAACGCCTGATGACCGAGGCCGGCTATCCCGATGGCTTTGCCCTCACCCTGCATGGCCCCAATGATCGTTACGTGAATGATGAGGGCATTGCCCAGGCGCTGGCGCAAATGTGGGCGCGCATTGGCGTGCGGGTGAATGTGGCCACCATGCCCAGCACCATGTTCTTCGCCCGCACCCCGCGCGATGAAAATTCGATGGCGCTGACCGGCTGGTCATCCTCGACCGGTGAGGCTGATACCTCGCTGATCAATATGGTGGCGACACCCATGCCCGAACGCGGCTGGGGCAGCATTGTGCGGCCCAGCCATTACTCCAACCCTGAAACCGATGATCTCCTGCTGCGCGCCCTCTCCACACTGGAGCCCGAGGCGCGCGGCGCGCTGTATCGCCAGATCATCCGCCTGGGTGTGCAGCGCGACCTGGCGGTGATACCCATCCACCATCAGGTGAACATTTGGGCCACTCGGGCCAATGTGCGCTACGCACCGCGGATTTGGGAGACGACGCGGGCGATGGAGTTTTCGCCGGCGCCATAGCGCGAGGGGCTGATGCCCCCGCGCCACGCCTTGCTCAGGTGTTCATCGCATCGAAGAAGTCGTTGTTGGTCTTGCTGTATTTCAGCTTGTCCAACAGGAACTCCATCGCATCCTGCGTACCCATCGGGTTCAGGATGCGGCGCAGCACCCACATCTTGCTGAGCGTGCCGCGATCCACCAGCAGCTCTTCCTTGCGGGTGCCGGATTTGGTGATGTCGATGGCGGGGAAGACCCGCTTATCCGACAGCTTGCGGTCGAGGATAATTTCACTGTTGCCGGTGCCCTTGAACTCTTCGAAGATCACCTCGTCCATCCGGCTGCCGGTATCGATCAGCGCGGTGGCGATGATGGTGAGCGAACCGCCCTCCTCGATATTGCGCGCCGCACCGAAGAAGCGCTTGGGGCGTTGCAGGGCATTGGCGTCCACGCCGCCGGTCAGCACTTTTCCGGAGGATGGCACCACGGAGTTATAGGCCCGGCCGAGGCGGGTGATGCTGTCCAGTAGAATCACCACATCGCGCTTATGCTCTACCAGGCGCTTGGCCTTTTCCAGCACCATTTCCGTCACCTGCACGTGGCGGGTTGCCGGCTCATCGAAGGTGCTGGCCACCACCTCACCGCGCACAGTGCGGGCCATGTCGGTCACTTCCTCGGGGCGCTCATCGATGAGCAGCACCATGAGGAAAACCTCGGGATGGTTGGCGGAGATCGCCTTGGCGATGTTTTGCAGCATCACCGTCTTACCGGTTCGCGGGGGCGCCACGATCAACGCGCGCTGGCCCATGCCAATGGGTGCGATCAGGTCGATCACCCGATGGGTGTTGTCCTTCTGCGGCCCCTTGCCCACGCTCTCGACAGTGTCGTTTTCCATCTTGAGGCGGCGGGTGGGGTAGAGCGGCGTCAGATTGTCGAAGTTGATGCGATGGCGCAGCGCCTCAGGCGGCTCGAAATTGATCGAGTTTACCTTGAGCATGGCAAAATACCGCTCGCCATCCTTTGGCGCGCGGATCTGGCCCTCGACAGTATCACCCGTGCGCAGGGCAAAGCGGCGCACCTGGGCGGGGGAGACATAAATATCGTCAGGCCCGGGGAGGAAATTGGCCTGCGGACTGCGCAGATAGCCAAAGCCATCGGGCAGGATTTCCAGCGTGCCATCGCCATGGATCGCCTGGTCATTATCGGCCAGGGTCTTGAGAATGGCGAACATCATATCCTGCTTGCGCAGGGTGGAGGCGTTCTCGACCCCCACCTCCTCAGCGAAGGAGAGAAGTTCGGTGGGGCCTTTGGCCTTGAGTTCAGAAAGATGCATCGCGCGAGGAATTTCCGGCGTTGATTCGCGTCGCGGATCAGGAAGGGGCTGTTTGAACAGCAATATCCGCGGGGCGAGGAGGGTAAGGCGGCGGGTGGACACCGGCCACGATCCGCAAGCTAGGGATCAGAAGCCGCGGCGTCAACCGGGCGCTGAAAAGATGCCCATAAAATCAGCCCAGAAACCGCCAGCATCACCAGCGAAGAGACATCGCCCACAAGCGCGTGAAACCCAACCGCCGAGAGATTATAGCCAATATGGGCGCCAATCGCGACCAGCAGCGGCCATCGCCCCGCCTGGGCATACCGCCCCAAGCCCCAGTGGAACATCACTGAGACGATGAAACCCAGGCCCGAGCCCTCCTCAAGCCCGACCAACTTGCCCAGCCCCTCCATGATGCCGAAATACAGCCCCACCTTGCCCCAGGGCGCCCGCAACAGCCGGGAAAAGCCACGCTTGCAGCTCTCCTCCAGCACTGGCGCCACGGCCAGGATGATGACAAGCATGCCATCCAGCCGCGACACAGGCGGAATGCCGCCCATCACCAGCACCTCGATGATGCTGCTCAGCAGCGCCGCCAGAATGCCGGCAATGGCGGCTGCCATTAGAACGGCTTCACAATCACCATGATGACGATGATCATCATCAGCAGCGTCGGCACCTCATTCATGATCCGCCAATAGCGCTCCGTATGCGCACGCTCATCGGCGGCAAATTCCCGCCTTGCCTTGGACAGAACGCCATGAAAACCCGTCATCGCCAGCACGCTGAGCAGTTTCAGATGCCACCAGCCACTGGTCCAACTCACAATGCCGGGGGTCAGCACCAGCAGCAGCCCGAGCAGCCAGGTCGCGATCATCGCCGGGTTCATGATGGCGCGCAGCAACAGCCGCTCCATTTTCATGAAGCGCTCATGCTCCGCGCCACCACCGCGCGCGATCTGGGTGTGATAAACATAGAGCCGTGGCAGGTAGAACAACCCCGCCATCCAGGCCATCACCGCCATCAAATGGAAGGATTTCACCCAGAGATAAAAGGGTGCCAAAAACTCGATCGTCATCGGTTGGTCAGTCCCAGTTCTTGCAGCAGAGCGCGGTTCACTGCTGCCTCGGCCAAAAACCTCTCACGAAAGGCGGCACCGGGCAGGAAGCTAGGCCCTGCATTCAGCCGTTCCGCTGCGCCACGAAAACCCTCGCTGGCCACCGCCGCCTCACAGGCGCGTTCCAGCACCGCCGCCATGGCATCCGGCAGGCCGGCCGGCGCCAATAGCCCGCCATAGGTACTGCCATTCATCGGCAGCCCCAACTCAGCGCTTGTTGGTACCTCCGGCAGGCCTGGCATCCGCCGATCCCCTAACACCGCCAAGGCCTGCAAACCCGTGCTGGCAGGAATGCTCGCCGCCTCAACAAAGGCCATGATGGTGCCGCCCAGCGCCGCCGCCGCCATGGGCCCGGCACCCGTATAGGACACCATCAACCCATCGACCCCCGCCGCGCGCAACAACTGGGCGAAGAGAATATGCTGCGTGCTGCCTTGCCCCGGCGCGCCATAGACCAGTGCCTCACGCCCCGTGCGGGCGAAGGCGATCATCCCCTTCAGGTCAGTGAAGGGCGCATTGCGGCCGAGGATAACGACCTGCGGATTGTCATAGAATTGGCAAATGTAGCGAAACCCATCCGCCTGATACGGCGTCGCCTGCAGGAAAGGCTGGGTGGTGATGGCATTGTTGGGCGAGACGCCAATGGTCAGCCCATCCGGCCGGGCACGGGCAACCTCGGCATTGCCTATGGCACCCGCTGCGCCACCCCGATTGACCCCCACCACCGCAACCCCCAGGGCACGCGACAATTCCGCCTGCAAGGCCCGCGCCATCAGGTCGGTATTACCGCCGGGCGGATAGGGGATGATGAGCTGCACAGGGCGGCTCGGATAAACCTCTTGCGCCACGGCGGGTAGCAAGACAGCAAGGCTGAGCAAAAGGGCGCGGATGATCATCCGGCAAGGCTATCAGAGGCCGAGCAGCCCTGGCAGTGCCTCCATCCGGTCAAATGGCTGGGCGCCGGCGGCCTGGAGGGCCTCAGCCGGGGTATCGCGGCAAAATCCCAGAACGCGGCAGCCCGCCGCCAGCGCCGCACGCACCCCGGTCACGCTATCCTCCACCACCACGCAATCAGCAGTCCGGGCGCCGCAGGCATGCGCTGCCGCCAGATAAATATCCGGTGCCGGCTTTGGCCGGGCGACATCCTCGAAGCTGAAACGCCGCTCGCCGAAAACATCAGTCAGCGCCAGGCGCTCGATCTTCATCGCCAATTCCCGGCGCGAGGAATTGGAGGCCACCGCCACCGGCAGCCTCGCTGCCACATGTTGAAGGGCGGCAATGGCACCGGGGATGGCCATCGTCTCCTCCTCCAGCATTCGGGTGATGCGGTGGGACAAAGCTGCTTCCCAGCCTTCAGGCAATTGGCCAGTCCGCGCCTCTACCAACGGCCGCATATCCGGCCAGGCCATGCCCAGAAATGTCTGCCGCGCCTGATGCGCATCCATCACCCAACCGAGCGCAGAAAGTTCTGCCGAAACCAGCTGGTTCACCATCATTTCGGTATCCGCCAGCACGCCGTCGCAATCGAATAGGACGGCCGACAGAATCACGCTGGGATTTTCGCGTGCGGGCAATCCTTATGCTGCTTGGGGCATTGCCGCACCCCGGCAAAGCTGCACAGCGCCCGCGGCGTGGCAGCCGTGCGCCGCACCAGCCCCGCCAAACCGGCAATGAAACCAGCATCGCTATTCTGCGCTGGCACCCGGAAATACCCGGGCACGCCGACATGGTCGGCCTCCTCGCGATATTCCACATCCAGCTCCACCAGCGTCTCGGAGTGTTCAGAAACGAAGGCGATGGGGCAGATCAGCAGCGCCACCTTCTCGGCGCCCGCGCGTTCGATTTCGGCATCAGTGGCGGGGCCGATCCATTTCTGCGGTGTGACGCGAGATTGGTAGCAAACCTTCCAGTCGAGGTCCGCAATATCAAGCCGCTCGACGATCTTGTCCGTCGTGCGCTCAACCTGCCACTGATAGGGGTCGCCCCGCTTGATGATGCTCTCCGGCAGGCCATGGGCGCTGAACAAGACGCGCAGCTTTACCGCCGGGTCCAGCTCCGCCCTCGCCTTGTCATAAGCCTCGCGCACGATGCGTGCGGTGGCATTGGAAAAACCCTCATCAGAATGCCAGCAGCACAGGGTTTGCACCGGAATATCAAGGCCAATGCTGCGGCAGGCGTCACCCCAAGCGGTCATGCTGCTGCCCGTCGTGGTGGTGGAGAATTGCGGATAGAGCGGCACCAGCATCACCTGGTTTGCCCCCCAATCCTTCACCGCCTGGGCCGTTTCCTCAGAAAATGGATGCCAGTAGCGCATGGCGACAAAGCAGCGATATTCGCTGGCCTCATCATCGGCCAGCGCCGCCTGCAGGCTTTCCGCCTGCTCGATGGTGAGTTCCAGCAGCGGCGATTTACCGCCGAGCACGGCGTAATTCTCCTGCGCAGCGCGGGTGCGCCGCTTGGCGATGAACTTGCCGAGCCATGGCCGGATAAAGCCCGGCACGCGCAAAATCGCAGGGTCGCAGAAAAGGTTGGTCAGGAAGGGCTGTACGGCGTCTGGGCTATCAGGGCCGCCCAGGTTCAGCAGCACAACCGCTGTTTTGGGGCGGGTCATAAAAGCGGAGATACCGATGCCAGCGTGGGTTTCAACCCCATCGCACGAGACGAAGCAGCGACGTCACATGCTCAATCGGCGTTTCCTTCTCAATCCCATGCCCCAGGTTGAAAATGAAAGGCCGACCACGCATGGCGCTCAGCAGGCTGCGGGCCTCAGTTTCCAGGGCAATGCCGCCAGTCATCAGCACCAGCGGGTCTAAATTGCCCTGCAAAGCCATTTCGGGCGTCACATTGGCCGCAGCCCAACTCGGGTCCATCGATGTATCCATGCCAATGCCCTGCATGCCGGTCCGGCTGGCATAATCGGCCAGCATCGGCCCGGCCAAACGCGGGAAGCCAATCACCGGAATATGCGGCGCGGCCTGGGCAAGGGCGCGACGGATGGCGGCTGTGGGGTCGATCACCCAGCGGCGGAACTGGCTGGGAGAGAGCAGCCCAGACCAGCTGTCAAACAGCATCAGCGCCTCAGCACCCGCCTCCACCTGAGCCAGCAGGTAATCCACCGTGGCATCGGTCAGCACCCGGATCAGCCGGGCGAAGAATTGCGGATCGGCATAGGCGAGCTGGCGCACATGGGCGAAATCACTGCCACCACGGCCTTCAACCATGTAGCAAGCGACGGTGAAGGGCGATCCGGCAAAGCCGATCAGCGTGGTTTTAGAATTGGCTTCATCGAGGGCGGCGCGCACCCGGGAGACGGTTTCGAAGATCGGCGCCGCCGCCTGCCGCAATTCCCCCGGCCGCAGGGCGGCGAGCCCTGCCATATCGGTGATCGGTGTCAGGCGCGGCCCCTCGCCCTCCTCCATCCAAAGCTTCTGGCCCATCGCCCAGGGCACCATCAGAATGTCGCTGAACAGGATGGCACCATCCATGCCATAGCGCCTGACCGGCTGCAGCGTGACCTCAGCGGCCAGCTCCGGATTGGTGACGAGGGCGAGGAAGCTGCCCGCTTCGGCCCGCGTCGCCTTGTATTCCGGCAAATGACGGCCAGCCTGGCGCATCATCCACACGGGAGGGGGCCAGACTGGCTGGCCGGAGAGGACGGTGAGAATGGGTTTCGCGATCATCCCCCCCACTATGCGCAATAAAACAAGATTCAATAAAGATGTGGTCTGTAGTATTGCCTGTGGATAGCAGGGAACCCCGCTCACCCTCGGCTTTGCCCCCCTGCTGTCCCCGCTTTGGGCGCCTGATTCTGCCCTTCATTGCCGTGGCTTGGCGGTTTTGTCCCCAGCTTGCACCCAAGGCGATGGTCGGCCGGGCAAACTTGTTCCAATGTGCATTGCGTCCCCGACTCAACTAGGCCTGGGATGTGACCGCGATTCCATCCCCATGATTCAGCTCCATCCCCGGAGACCGCTGCCAATGGTCCACCGCACCACCAACCTTCATTTGGTCTCCGACAGCACGGGCGAGACACTGAATTCCATGGCACGTGCCGCGCTTTCACGTTTCGAGGGGCATCACGTTGTCCATCATCGCTGGTCGCTGGTGCGCTCGCGCCTCAATCTCGACCGGGTGTTGGAGGGCATTGAGCATGAGCCTGGCCCAGTGCTCTTCACCCTGGTCGATAAAAGCCTGCGCATGGCTCTGGAGCAGACCTGTGGCCGCCTGGGTGTGGCTTGCCTGTCGGTGCTGGACCCGGTGGTGAACCTGTTGCAGCACGAGATCGGCACCCGGGCCGTCTCTAAGCGCGCCGCCCAGCATGTGATGGATGCGGATTATTTCCGCCGGATCGACGCCATGCATTATGTCCTGGCCCATGATGACGGCCAGGGCACTGCCGGCATCGCCAATGCCGATGTGGTGCTGGTGGGTGTGTCGCGCTCGAGCAAGACGCCAACCTGCTTTTACCTCGCCAATCGCGGCGTGAAGGCGGCCAATATCCCGCTGGTGCCCGGGGCGGAACTGCCGATCGAGCTGGAGAACCCGCCCTGCCCCGTGGTCGGCCTGACCATTGACGTGAATGCCCTGGTCGATATTCGCCGTCACCGGCTGAAGATCATCGGCGCTGGCGGCGTGCGGATGGATGAGACCGATTACGTGAATATCGAGGCGGTGAAGGCCGAGATTCTAACCGCCCGCCGGCTTTGCGCCTCGCGCGGTTGGCCGGTGATCGACGTCACCCGCCGCAGCATTGAGGAAACCGCGGCCACCGTGCTGCAGCAGGTCGAATTGTGGCACACCAAGCGTGGCAATCAGGCCGGCCAGCCGCCTGAGGACCCCGCTGCGGCCGTGCTGGGGCAACAGAATTGATCCAGGCCGCATCACCTTCTCTGGTCCTGGCCAGTGCCTCGGCCAGCCGGCGCGCGTTGCTGGATGCGGCAGGCTTGCGCTATCAGGCCATTCCCGCCGCGGTGGACGAAGCGGCGCTGAAGGAGGCCGCCCAGGCCGATGCTCTGCGCGCAGGCGATGCGGCAGTGATGCTGGCCGATGCCAAGGCCCGCCAAATTGCCCGCCGCGACCCCGACGCCCTGGTGATCGGCAGCGACCAATTCCTGGTGATGGGCGAGCGCTGGTTCGACAAGCCGCGCGACATGGCCGAGGCGGCGGCGCATTTGCACGCCTTCAGCGGCCAGAGCCACCAGCTGGTGAATGGAACCGTGGCCTGGCGTTTCGGCCAGCGGGTCTGGCAGAATGTTTCGGTGGCGACGCTGCAGGTCCGCCCACTCTCCGACGAATTCATCGCCACCTATCTAGCGGCCGAGGGTGAGGCGCTGCTGGCCACTGTCGGCGCTTATCGGCTGGAGGGGGCCGGGGTGCACCTGTTCCAGCGCATTGAAGGCGAGCACAGCACCATCCTGGGGCTGGCTATGCTGCCTTTGCTGGCATTTCTGCGCCAGCATGGGGTGTTGCGGGGCTGAAAGGCCAGGGCTAGCAACAGCTTGACCCCTGTCCAAGGCCCACGCAGCGGCGGGCCCCATTATTCGCCCGAGCCGCTGCCACCCTCGCTACCACCACCATTGTTGGTCGGACTCTTGGGCACCACCTGCACCGTGTAGGTGCCGAAGCCGATGTCATAACTCTGGATGATGTCGGCGTCCGGCGTTGTGGCGCGGGTCTCGGTCGCCACGGTCTGGGTCTGGCTGGCCGTCAGGCCGGTGAGGAAGCTGCCGGGCACAATGGGCAGGGCCTTCGCCGTGCTCATTGCGGCAAAAATGGCGCCGGCAGCGAGGGGGAGGATTGGGTAATGCATCGCTTTGCTCCTGGGTTGATGTGGCGGCCATGTGCCGCACAAGCATCTTTTGCCCAAGAAACTTTAATGAAGCGTCACCGGCTCATGTCCCAGTCTCGGTGGTTTTGAGTGCTAGCCGCCCTCGATAGGCGCTGCATCATTGCCGCCCGCGACCACCCGGCTCACCGCCCAGCGCACCGCTTCGGCATCCGGCTCGGCATAGAGCACGATCTGCTGGCTGCGGCGTGTTTCAGCCGCGGCATAGACGCTTTCCTCCAACCCGATGCGGGCACCACGCGCCCGCAGCCGCCAGCCATGGCCACTGGGCAGGCGCATCAGCACCGCACCCTCATCCTCCACCAGGCTGGCACTCACCCCGGGGTGGAGGTGAAAGCGCACCACCCAGTTCAGGGTTTCGGTCACGCCGCCGGGCAATTCCACCACATCCTCGCCGCGCAGATCATCGCCGCCTTCGGCCAGATAGAGGGTGCGGCGATGGATGGCACCAAAAGGCTTGCGCCAGCCATCATGGGTGATTTCCAGCCAATGCGCGTGGTCCTGCTCCTGCCGTTCAGGCACCACGCGTTCGGGGCGGCGGCCCAGGCCTTCCTCACGCAGTTCGCTGCTATTGGTATCGGCCAGGGTTAGGGTGGAATGGGCCGCGGTGGCGCGCAGGGCGTCACGCCAGACCGGCTCAGCCGCCGGAGCGGCACCGCAATTGACGATCAACCGGTCGCGCCCGACGCTCAACTCGAAGGACATGGTACCGGCATGGGCAAAACGGTCGCCCGCGCGGGGCATGCCAGTGGTGAGGTCAGGCGCGCGACCGGGTGGCGGTGCGCCACAATCCACAATCACCAGGGTGCGGCTGCCCTGCATGCGGTGGAAGCCGGTATCCTGCAGCAGCATCGGTGCCCGGCCGCGGGCCTGGCCGTGATGCAGCACCAGATCGACCAGGGTCGCCGGTTCATCCCGCGTGCCGTTGAACAAAGCGAGGCCACCATCCTGGTGGCGATAGAAACGCAGCGCCTGGCAGGCGCGCTCGATCACGCCGCCAAGCTGGGCGGGGGTATTGGCGCCGGCGCCATGCAGCAGGTTGCGGATCTCGATGAGGTCCTGCAGCGCGGCCAAATGCTGCGCCGGGCTGCGCTCGACATGGCCGCCATCGGGGAAGAATTGCCGCTCCAATTCCCCGGGTAGCAGGCGAATGGCACGGTTCAGCCAGCCCTCCTCCTCCAGCGCCACGGCCACCGCGATGCCTGCCTTGAGCACCACCAGCGCGCCGCGATGCGCGGCCTCAGCCGGCAGGCCCGCCACCACCGCCCGGCCGTCAAGTGCGAGCCGTGTCAGCAATGCACGACGAAACCCATCATCGGCGGAAGCCGCCAGAAAATCCCAATGGCCCAGCCAGGCGGAAATTCGGGCGCCCACCACCTCAGGCGCCTGGGCCAGATCCTGGCTCGCGCCATTGGCCAGCCAGTCATGCGCGAGGTCCCGCGCGCGCACCCTGGCGGCATCGGTGCCCAGGGCCCGCAGGTCGCGCAGCCAGCCGAAGCCATGCGCATGCGCCCGCCACAATAGCGGCCCATCGCCAGGCGCCCAGCCAATGCCCGGCTGCTCCGGCGTGCCGGGTTCCAGCGGCAGCACCGTGCCGAGCACATCCAATTCTCCCGCCGCCAGCCGCGCGCCGCGTGCGGCCTCGCCGGGCCAGAGATCCTTGAAGGAGCGCGACGGCGCATCGGGCACGCGCACCGGCTTGAGGCCGGAAATCCAGCGTCGGGCGTTGCGGATCAGGTCTGGCATGGCGTTTTCCCTCCCTGTTTCAGCCCAGCAATGGCGCTGGCGTAATCGGCCGCACCAAAGACCGCGGTGCCGGCCACCAGCGTATCAGCCCCGGCGGCGAGGCAGTGTGGCGCGGTGGCGGCAGTGACGCCACCGTCGATTTCAAGCGCGATATCGCGCCCCGTGGCATCGATCATCCGCCGCAGCGCAGCGATCTTGGGCAATTGGCTCATGATGAAGCTTTGCCCGCCAAAACCCGGATTGACCGTCATGACCATGATAAGATCGACCAGATCGAGCACATTCTCGATGCTGCTGACCGGGGTGGCGGGGTTGAGCACCACGCCGCATTTCTTGCCCAGAGCGCGGATGGTTTGCAGCGAACGGTGCAAATGCGGCCCGGCCTCGGGATGGACCGAGATGATATCGGCGCCGGCCAGGGCAAAGGCCTCGAGATAGGGTTCGGCCGGGGCGATCATCAGATGCACATCGAAGGGCATTGTCGTGTGCGGGCGGAGGGCTTTGATCAAGCCGGGGCCGAAGGAGATATTGGGCACGAAATGCCCATCCATAATGTCGAGATGCAGCCAATCCGCGCCCGCAGCCTCGACCGCGCGCACCTCCTCCGCCAGCCAGGAGAAGTCGGCGGCGAGCAGGCTGGGGGAAATGCGGGGGGCTGGGTGCATCTGCCTGTTTACCCCTTGCTTTCCGTGGCGGGCAACCATGCAAAGGTCAGTTCATGCTTGTTATGCGCGGCGTGGAAAACGATACCGCCTGGAATGGCAGCGAATTTTTCTGCCGTGTCATGATCCGTCTCGCCCTGGAATTTTAATGTGCAGAGAATGCCGCCTGGCGGCGCCGCTGCCATCCAGCGTTCGACCAGGCCCAGAAGCCGGGCGGGGTAGCAGATGATGTCGGAGAAGAGCCAATCCACCTTCTCGGGTGCCAGGCCAAAGGCGCTCTCGCCGCGCCAAAGGACGCCGGGCATGGCGGCGATGGCGGGGTCGAGCGGGGCTTTGTCCACGGCGGTGACGCTGGCGCCGAGCTTGGCCAGCACCCAGGTCCAGCCACCGGGGGAGGCGCCGAGGTCGAGGCAGGTTTCGCCGGGGGCGGGGACGCGGCCGAGGCGGGTCAGCCCCTCCCATAATTTCAGATAGGCGCGCGATGGCGGGCCCTCGCGGTCCTCGACGAAGCGGGGCTCGCCATTGACGAAGGGGCTGGTTTTGCTGGGCGAGGCGAGAAGGGTGCCGGCATCGACCATGGTCCAGCCGCCGAGATGGCCGGTGGGGGCGGGTTCGGGGAAGGTGAGGGGGCGCGCCTTCACCGGCGGCAGCCGGGCCTCGATGAGCGCGGCGCGGCGGTGGTGTTCGGTGGGCAGCAAGGCCCAGTTGCGCTGGATGGCGCGCAGCGCATCGGCGGCGGCCTTTACCGAGGGGGCGGGCAGCAGCACCGGCGCGGTCCAGCATTCCAGCGCCCAGGCGGCGTGGCAGGGCAAATCTTCCGAGAGGGCGAGGCGGCCATGCCAGATGAAATTGACGCCGCGGCGGCGAAGTTCTTCCGCCAGATCGGCCTCAAAACCTGGGGCGGCGAGCCATGCTGCGCGGGGCGTCATGACAGGACCCTGACAGGCTTGCGGATAAATCTGTGGATTCGGTGGATTTTCAGAGGCCAAGAAGGCTCCAACCCCTGGCAGTGCTGTGGATAAGCCTGTGGAATATGTGGGTGGATTGGCACGCAACCGCCCCGGCCCGGCAAGACACCGCGGTGAATGCCAATGTCTTTGATTCGCAATGATTCATTTTGCGCAATGACAGAAAACGGAGGGTTTCGGACAAATTCACCGCCGCGCCGCCCGCAAGCCTGTTTCAGTGGGTGGCGGGGGGGCGGGAATGCCAAGGCGGGTCTCCGGATGTTGGACGCATAGGATAGGAGAAAAGGCACTGGATTGGAAGGAAAATAATCCGCGGACAAATGCCTCTAACGCCCGCGCAACGCCACCACGCCCAGCCACAGCCAACCGCCCATCATGGCGAAGCCGCCAATCGGCGCCACTGGCCCGAGGGAGATGCCGGCAAAAACCCGCAGCAGCACCGCCAATGAGAATAGCAAAAGCCCCAGGCCGAGCAGCAGCCCGCCCCGCCAAGCGCCCCAAAGGCCCACCGCGATCAGCGCCGGGGCGTGAAAGCCCAGCAGCATGGTGACCGAGGCCAGCATCCGTCCCTCGGCCTCACCCAGGCCGAGATGGGCGCCGGCGGCGGCGAGGAGCACCGCCAAGAACCCGGCGAGGCAGCCCGCGGCTTTCAGCGCATGGCTCAACGCCGCACCTCGGAACGGTCAAAGCGGAAATCATAATTGCAGAATTCGCAGGTCATGGTGATGGCGCCATCCTGGGCCATTTCGTCCAGATCCTCATCGGAAAAACCGCCCAGCACACCGGAGAGCTTGGCGCGGGAGCAGCGGCAGCCATAGGAGAGCGCCCTTGCCTGATCGAGCACCAGCCCCTCGGCATGGAACATCAGATGCAGGAGGCGGGCGGAGGGCAGGTTGTCGTCCAGCAGCTCGCTATCCTTGAGGGTGGAGGCGAGCAGGGTGGCAGTTTTCCAGGCCTCGTCCTGCTCCTCCCGCGTGGTGTCGCCCAGGCCGCCCTCGCCGGCCACGCGCTCCAGGATGAAGGCGCTGGCGCGCCAGCCATGCTCGGTGCGGGCGCAGGCCAGGCGGACAAAAGCCTGCAATTGCTCGGAGGTGCGGAAATAGCTTTGCGTCATATCGGCCAGATGGATGCCATCCATGGCGACAATACCTTGGTAGCGCTCCATTTCCGGGCCCTGATCGCAGGTGAAGGCGAGGTAGCCCTTGCCCAGCAGGCCGGCGGCGGGTGGGTCGTGATCCACCTCCATCAGCTTGGCGAGTTCGGCATGTTCGACCCGGGCCTGGCCGCGCAACTGGCCGTCATCAGTGCAATCGGCCAGCAGCATGGGCATCACGCTGTCGCCCTTGGCCTGGAGGGAGAAGCTGCCCTTGTATTTCAGCGCCGCGGCGAGGCCGGCGGTGAGCGCCAGCGCCTCGCCCACCACGCGGCCGACGGGGGGGGAATAATCATGCCGGCTGAGCAGCGCATCGGCGAGCGCGCCCAGGCGCACCAGGCGGCCGCGCACCGGCCGGCCTTCGAGGTGGAAGGGCTGCATGGCCGTGGGCACGACCAGCTGGGGCACGGGCGGGCGGTCAGTGTTGAGGAAATTTGGCATGGGGTGGTTGCGCGCATGAGTGGTCTGGGCCGTCAAGGGGGCATGTGTGGCTTCCAAGCCCTCTTCGACCCCATTACAAGTCAGGCATGTACAATCCACCCGCCTTCCGTGAGGACGACCCCGAGATTTTGGCCGCCATCATGGCTGCTTCGCGCCTTAGCCTTCTCGTCTCCAACGGCGCCGATGGCATGCCGGTGATCACCCATCTGCCGTTGCAGTATCGCGGCGGTGTGGTGATCGGCCATCTCGCCCGTGCCAACCCACATTGGCATGGGCTGGAGCGCGGGGTGGCGGTGTTCCAGGGGGTGGAGGCGTATGTCTCCCCGAGCAGCTATCCGTCGAAGGCTGAGCACCACCGCGTGGTGCCGACGTGGAATTACGAGGCGGTGCACGCCCATGGGCCGATCGAGGTGGTGCAGGACGCGGCCCGGCTGCGCGAGATCGTGGCCGGCCTGACGGACGCGCATGAGGCGAAGCGGAAAAACCCCTGGAGCGTGGATGACGCGCCGGCGGATTTCGTCGCCGGCCAGCTCAAGGGCATTGTCGGCGTGGTGCTGCGGGTGGAGCGGCTGATCGGCAAGCGCAAGCTGAGCCAGAATCGCAGCGCGGCCGATGCCGGGGGCGCGGCGACGGACCTGGCGGGGCGCGAGGATGACAGGGACAGGGCGGTGGCGGCGGCGATGACGGCGCGCCGCTAGCCGGCCCGGATGTCGGCGGCGCGAATGGCCGCGCCATAGCGCGCCGCCTCGGCCGCCATGAAGCCGCCGAACGCCTCCGCCGACCCTGGCAGGATGGCGCCGCCCAGCCCGC
>Ga0209085_1000598_pt1 | contig 25975 bp, 29 predicted proteins | sample C_131016_EF_Meta_FD_187310 | JGI IMG/M metagenome (GOLD analysis project Ga0209085, IMG submission 187310) | Freshwater microbial communities from Lake Croche, Canada to study carbon cycling - C_131016_EF_MetaG (SPAdes) (version 2) | ecosystem: Environmental > Aquatic > Freshwater > Lake...
ACACCGCGTGCTTTGCCGTTGGATTGCACTAGTGCATCGACCATGGCTGTGTTGTCAGCGCCATGGCAAGTGGCCTGCACGACGACATTGCGCGCAAAGCCCAAGTGGTCACGCAGTGCGTACAACTGGTGCTTAGACGCGTCGCAAGGTGTGTACTTGCGCTCAGGTGCATAAGGAAACTCTGCGCCAGGACCAAACACGTGGCAATGGGCATCTACTGCGCCTGCGGGTAGTTTGAATCTTGGTTGGCTGGGGCCGCTGTACCAATCTAGCCAGCCCGCTGTTTTTTGAAATTCCATTTTTTAAATTCTCAATTAATCGATATAGCGCAGACCTGCTTTTTCAAGCGGTTCGCGCATCTTGTACATGTCTAGACCAAATTCACCAGCGGCTAATTTGGCACGCTTCTCGCCTTCATTAGCCTCTCTGGCCTCCGCGGCATCCGCGATTTTTTGCGCCCATGCTGCTGGCACTATTACTACGCCGTCATCGTCGGCTACTACCGCATCGCCTGGTTGAATATTCACACCGGCGCAGACCACAGGAATATTGACCGAACCAATGGTGGCTTTAATCGTGCCTTTAGCGCTGATGCCTTTGCTCCACACAGGGAATCCCATGGATGTCAGTTCACGCACATCGCGCACACCTGCGTCGATCACCAAAGCTTTGGCGCCACGCGCCATAAAAGACGTTGCCAATAAATCGCCAAAGAATCCATCGCAGTTGTCAGCGGTGATGGCCGCCACCACGATATCGCCCGGTTGAATTTGCTCAGCGACCACATGCATCATCCAGTTGTCCCCAGGATGCAAAAGCACAGTGACGGCTGTGCCAGACACCAGAGCACCGCTGTAGATGGGGCGCATATAGTTTTGCAGCAAGCCCACGCGGCCCATGGCCTCGTGCACAGTAGCAACGCCGAACTTACCAAGCTTTTGCACTGCGGCGGTATCTGCACGCACGATATTGCGTTTGACGATTCCTAATTCGGTCATTTGTGAGTTCCTTTTGAAAATAATCGGATTAAATTACAAGCCTTTGGCTTTGAGTTGCGAGTCGAGTCGGCTAAAGACGCGGCGGGCATTGCCCTCGTACACCGCATAGCGCTGCTCTGCATTGAGGTTGGCAGTCGATTCAATGTAGCGCTTGGTGTCGTCATAGTAATGGCCTGTCTCCGGGTCTATACCGCGCACAGCACCAATCATCTCTGAAGCAAACAAAATATTTTTAACAGGGATGACACGCGTGAGCAAGTCAATGCCAGGTTGGTGGTAAACGCAGGTATCAAAGTAAATGTTGTTGAGCAAATGGTCTTGGAGCAAAGGCTTTTTCAATTCTTGCGCGAGGCCCCTAAAACGACCCCAGTGGTAGGGCACTGCGCCACCGCCATGGGGAATGAGGAACTTTAAGGTTGGAAAGTCTTTGAATAAATCACTGGTTAAACACTGCATAAAAGCGGTGGTGTCCGCGTTCAAGTAATGTGCGCCCGTAGTATGAAAACATGCATTGCAACTGGTAGAAACATGCACCATGGCAGGAATGTCGTACTCCACCATTTTTTCGTAAATGGGATACCAAGCCTTGTCACTCAAGGGCGGCGATGTCCAGTGGCCGCCAGATGGATCGGGGTTGAGGTTGATACCTACGTTGCCATATTCTTTAACGCACTTTTCGAATTCAGGAATACACGTCGCAAGGTCAACGCCAGGTGACTGGGGCAGCATGGCGGCAGGCACAAAGTTATTCGGGAAAAGTTGTGCCACGCGATAGCACAACTCGTTACAAATAGCCGCCCAAGTAGACGAAACTTGAAAGTCACCGATGTGGTGCGCCATAAAACTAGCGCGCGGGCTAAAGATAGTGATGTCAGATCCACGCTCTTTCATTTTGGCAAGTTGGTTGGTCTCGATGGATTCACGCAGCTCGTCATCGCTGATTTTGAGGTCACTGACTTTGGGCATCATCGCTGGGTCTTTGATGCCCGCGATTTGGCGGGTACGCCACTCTTCTAGCGCCTTAGGCGCTGTGGTGTAGTGGCCATGGGCGTCGATGATGAGGGGTTTAGATTGGCTCATAAGTAGTGTCTAGTGTTTGATAGATTGAAAAATTTAATGCCCATCCCACACTGCGTGTGGAACCATCACTTCACCACGCATCAGCAATCTGGCTGTGCGCAGCAAAGCGGCTTTGGTCACGTTTTGTGGGTTGTTTGGGTCTGTCTCTAAAGCCACGCTGAATTCACCAGTGGGATGCTCTACCGAGACATGCTGCGTGGCACCAGCTTGCATCACTGCGACACCATCACACACAGAACCTTTTAATACACAGGCAGTTCCCACTGTGACTGCGGCCAGCACACCGATAGCGTCATGGCATACATGGGGGATGAACGAACGGGTAGTGATAGAGCCACCGTCTCTGGGCGGGGCAATCAATGTCATCTTGGGATAGTTTTTTTGCGCGACATCGCCGAGCCCCATCTTCAAGGAGATTTGTAAGCGCAGCGCCTCGATGCGCTTTTTAAGGTCCTCGTCTGCATTAAGGTCTGCGACCGACTCATAGCCTGTGCGACCTATATCGCTGGCTTTGAAGATGACCAAGGGCATGCCGTTATCAATGCAAGTCACATCCAAAGTTAAGGGTGCAAAGCCCTCACCTGTCACGGTGATGGTGTCTTTGACTTGCCCAGTCGGTAGCAATGCGGAACAGACAGAGCCCGCGGTATCGAGGAAGTTGATGGTGATAGGTGCTGAACTACCTGGGGCGCCATCTATGCGCGCGTCGCCTGCGTATTCGACGTAGCGCGCAGTTGATGCAGGTTGCTTGCTGGGGGATGTGGAGTTTTTTGTATCGGGCAACAAAGGCGTTTGCACCGTGATGTCACAAGCCATATCGGTATTGAGTGTCAAGACGCGAAAGGTGCTGGTGTCACCTTGGGCCTGCACCAAGCCAGTTTCGAGCGCGAAAGGCACCACGCCTGCCAACATATTGCCGCAATTAGGCGTGGTGTCGACCGTGTCTTTGTCGGGTTGCAACTGGGCAAACAAGAAATCGATGTCCACGCCAGGCTTGGCGCTCTTGCGCACGATCGCCACTTTGCTGGTGAGTGGATGCGCGCCGCCTAAGCCGTCGATTTGCCGTTTGTCAGGTGAGCCCATCACCGACAACAACACACGATCACGTGTTGCAATGTCTGCTGGCAAATCAGATTCTTTGAAAAACGGACCCTTGGAGGTTCCACCACGCATAAAAAGACAAGGGATAGGCGTTTGCATGGGCTGTATTTTGGGTTTCTGGGATATGGAAAGCGACGAACCAACTAATTTTAAGATCCTAGCTTAAACAGAATCGTATCAATGCGACACTACTACCTGTTCATCCATTAGCTGTTGCGCATTCCCATGATAAAAACCAAAAAAGCCCTTGTTCATCACCTACAAGAAGAAGTGTATTGCCACCTTGGAGTCTCCAAAATAGCTGGCATTGGCGTGTTTGCATTGCGTCAAATCCCCAAGGGTATCGATCCTTTGCGCACTTGGTTACCCACCAAAGAAATGTCGATCAGCGTGGATGAGTTAAACCAGCTTCCTACGCCTGTCCGCAAGCAAATACATATGTTTTGCTATGTTGACAATAAAAAAGGGAAAGTAGATATACCCGTCTATGGCATGAACGCGATGAATATGGCGGTATACCTGAATCACTCTAAAAAGCCCAGCCTGAAGTTCACCAAAGTTGGCGAACTGGTCTCACTAAAGCGAATCAATGCTGGCGAAGAACTCACCATCGACTACGACAAAAGCTTTGGAGAAAAGCACGTTTTTAAATAAACGCGCGACGAAAAACCCTGAAACTAGTTCTCAGCAGGTGTTAAAACAGGCACCACCGGCGTGGGAGGGGGAGCCTTCACCAACACATGGGGTGTTTGGCGATAAATCTGGTTGAGTTGCTCAGGTTTGAAGTCCACATGCAAAGGCGATGTGGGGTCTAACACGATGTCGTGGTCTAAGTCTGTCAATGCGACAGCATAGATGGGTTCGTAATCAGTGACGAACAAGGCTTTGTAACCGTAATCATCAACTGGCCCTAAGTTGTAATAGTCGTAACCATTTTTTGCTGCCCACTTTGAAGCCAACAAACAAGCGTAAATGCCAGGGGAGCGATTTTTAAAAGCTCGGTTCCATTGGCAAAAACTTCCGTAGACCTGCCTGTACTTTGGCAACAGCACCGAAACATCGGTTAAAACCAACTTGCCTTCGCTGTCATGGACTTGCAAAATCAACACATCGAGGGTTTGGATGTAATCTAAAAAGCCTTCAATTTCTCGGTCGTCGATTTCATAGGCTTCGAAATGCTCACCGCCCATCACGAATAAGTCATCTAATGTGAGCGCGCTTCCAGGCACCACCGACTCGGTGTAGCTAAAAGTTTTATACATTTTTTCGAGCTCGCGGAATTTGCGCTCTCGACGTGGCTCAGTCCAAAATGTTTCGTCAGAAACATGTACCAAACCGTATTTGTCATTGATGGGCACACCAAACTGGCTGTCGGGTGGCAAGGCGTAGACCACAAAAGGGCGAGGTGCCTGGGCCATCATTTCATGCGAGATATCTATATAAGGACACAAGGCATCCCAGCGGCTGGTGTAGTAGTGGATGTCGTTATGGTGGCTGTCTACGCACAAATTGTCTTGGGTCCAAGTTTGGTAGCCCACTTGCTGAACTTCTGCCACCGGTTGCTCGTGGGCCAGGATGGATGGTGCTTCGTGGTGCTCCGATAACTCGGGCATGCGCAATGCCATAGAACCGCTCATTTTTGTACTTCCTTCTTCAAGGGCTGTGCAGGTAGTTTTTTCAACTCAAAGTAACTGGTATCTACCGCGTAGTTACTTTTCAAAAATGCTTCATCTGATGTCAAGTACTTTTTGATGCCAGTGGCCATGGCCGATAAATGTTTAGAGGCAACGCTTTTCGGTGAAGCGAGTTGCTCGACATACTCGGGCATGATGGGGCATTCCACATCGAAATAAAAAGTTTGCGATTTTGGGTTGAAAGATAGAGGGTAGAGCTTGCAAGAGAAAGGCTTCTCTTCTCCGAGTACACATCCCTTAGGTCCAAGATGTTCGCAGTTACCATTCATACAAAGCTGACCGTGCTTTAATTTTTCTTTGGCTGTCAGCGTTATTTCCAATTCTGGAAATCCTGGGTCAATGTGACAGCATCTTTGGCACTGAGCACAATTTTCAAAGGGCACGAAAGCCCCAACCGAAAAAATTTAAACACTGAGCATTACTCAGACGTGCCATAAGAAACTGTGCTTTCATCCGTTTTTATTTCTGGTATTTTTAAAATCAAACAACAGGTGAGAGTTTAATCAAAAAATCAAGGCTTACAAAAACTTTCCATGAACCGCTAATTCGCGAATTGGTTTACGTGGATTAGGCGACTCTCTTTCACGTAACGCATCAGGTAAAACACTAGGGTCGCCGCGTTTACCAATTGCAATTAGCGCGTGCAGTTGATGATCATTTGGAAGGTTGATTGCAGCAGAAGCCTTTTCAAAGTCGATGCCTCCCATTGCATGCGAATACCATCCAGAGAATGAGGCCTGAATTGCCAAACATGCCCAGGCAGCACCTGTATCAAATGTGTGGGCACCGTTGGGGACTAGTGCTTGAGCACCGGGCGGCGTACTTAGTTTGAAGGAAGCCACAGCAACCAAAGCTGCAGCCTTGGGCGCCCATTGCTGATTAGCAGCGTTCATGCTGTCAGCCAAGGGTTGAAAGAAAGAATCACCTCTCAAAGCATAAGCAAACCGCCAAGGTTGTGCGTTAAAAGATGAGGGTGCCCATCGTGCAGCTTCCAGTATGGTCAAAAGCTCTTCTTCAGTAATCGCTTCATTTGAAAAAGATCTAGGAGACCAACGATCTGTGAACACAGAATGGATGGGATGGTCTGCTTTTCGTTTGTTTTCGATGGGGAAATTTGACATTTTGACTTTCTTAAAAATTCAAGCTACGCACTATACATAAGTTGCCACATCCTAAATGGTGTGAGCGGCATTTGTAGTTGCGAACTCAATTGCGATTTTCCGTGACGCGCAAGTGCATCAGCAACTGCATTGACCACCGCAGGTGTAGCACCAATCGTTCCTAATTCACCCACACCTTTGACACCCAAGACATTGTTTTTGCATGGAATGCTCGGGTCCATATGGGTTGAGAACATTTGCGGCATGACATCCGCATGTGCCATCGCGTAGTCCATCAAACTACCGGTGAGTAGTTGGCCTGTTTCTTCGTCATACACCACTTGTTCTAACAAAGCTTGTCCAATACCTTGCACCGCACCACCATCTAACTGTCCGCGAACAATGGTGGGGTTGACGACACGCCCCACATCATTGACCGAGGTGTAAGACACAACGCCCACTGCACCAGTTTGTGGATCGAGTTCGACTTCACACACGTGGCAACCATTAGGCCAAGTAGGTCCATTGGCGGCGGTGGTCGATTGCAATTCAATCCGTTTATTAGGTTGCTTCGCAGCCAAAGCAGCCAAACTAATTTTGAGGTCGGTTCCCGCCACCAAAAACTCACCGCTGGTGTATTGCAAATCTTGGGTAGAAGCTTCCAAAGCCTCAGCAGCTAACTCTTTGGCTTTATCTAAAGTTTTTTCTGCACCCACATGGACCGCAGAACCGCCTGTAAACAAAGAGCGTGAACCGGCACTACCAAAACCATTGCTTTGGTCTGTGTCTCCCATGTGAATTCGCACTTGCGATAAAGGCACACCAAAGACATCGACCACTAACTGCGCTAGTGATGTGGCAATGCCCTGCCCCATGGCGTTGACTGCGGTGTATACCTCAATCACCCCATCGTCTAAGACTTTGACTTTCACGTTTTCTTCTAGGGCATTGCCGCCCGTCCACTCTAAGAAGGTAGCAATACCTAAACCGCGCCACAGCCCTTTGCTTGCAGACGCTTTGGCGCGGGCTTCAAAACCACTCCAATCTGCTTTGTCTAAGCCTTGGTTCATGATGGATTCGAAGTTACCCGTGTCATAGGTTTGACCCATGGGGTTTTTGTAGGGCATTTGTTGCGGTTGCACAAAATTTTGGCGACGCAAAGTAATGCGGTCTATGCCTGACTGGCGTGCCGCCTCGTCCATCAAACGTTCGATGTTGTAAATCGCCTCAGGTCGTCCCGCACCACGGTATGCACCGGTAGTGGCTGTATTGGTCATCACACCGGTGAAATGGAAATCGATGAGGGGAATGTCATACACGCTGGTTTGCACCCAAGGACCAATCAACAACTGAATAGCAACACCTGTCATGGTGGGATACGCGCCCACGTTGGCCAAGGTATCGATGCGCAAACCTAGGATTTTTCCTTTGGCGTCCAACGCAAGTGATGCTTTGCTTGAAATATCACGGCCGTGTGCACTACTTAGAAACTCTTCACCGCGATCTGCAATCCATTTGACGGGTTTTTGTAACTTGTGGGCGACAAAAGCCACCACCACGTCTTCAGGATACGCACCTGTTTTCATGCCAAAGCCACCGCCGACGTCACCAACAATGACGCGCACTTTCTCAGTTGGCAAACCCAAGAGATCGCAGACCAAGGTACGCACACCCGTCGGCATTTGGCTACTCATACGAATTACCAAACGCCCAGCTTCTGTGTAAGCCAAGATGCTGCGCGGCTCAATCGTCAACGCCATCAGGCGTTGGTTGTGAATATCCAAAGACACCACATGGGCTGCTTGCGCGAACGCTTTTTCAGTTGCGGCAGCATCGCCATAGCGTGTCTCAGCCACGCGGTTGTCTGGCGCGTCGCTCAACAAAGGGGCACCGGGTTTGAGTGCATCGTCAAATGTCACCGCGCAAGGTAATTCATCAAACTCAACCGCAATCGCTTCCATGGCATTACGCGCTTGCTCTAGAGTGTCTGCCACCACCGCTGCAATCGCTTCACCGGCATAGCGCACGCGGTCTGACGCCAAGATGCGACGATCCGCGGACGCAGCGGCAGAACCATCGGCACGGGTGAAGTTAATGGGACGCGGCATGGGCTTCATGCCACCCTCGGCCAATTCTTTGCCGGTCACCACCAAATGCACACCGGGCATTGATTTGGCCTCAGAGGTATCAATTTTCACAATCCGTGCATGTGCATAGGGTGAACGGAAAAAGCAAATATGCGCTTGACCCACGGGCGCCACATCACTTGTATAGACACCTGCACCTTTAAGTAGCTGGTCATCCTCTAATCGTTGAACTGCTTCTCCGCTTCCAAACCGCGTTGTCATCGTATTCACGTGCTTTTCTCCTGAGTTCACAAAATAATAATTCAGTGTATCGCCATCAAAGCTAACTCGCTTGTCGCTTGCGCGTGTTGCTAACAAGACAGTCTGATTTCAATACGCCACGATAATTCGCAAAGTATCTCTTAAACAAAGGACTTCCATATGACACACCTCACCCTTGACCAAGCCACCAAAATTTTGCAAGGCGCACGCCAAGCTGCACGCGCTGCTAATTACAAGCCCATGGGCATTGCAGTGTTAGATGCTTCTGGCCAATTGGTTGCGTTTGAACGCGAAGACGGCGCCAGTATGTTTCGCTTTGATATTGCGCGCGCAAAAGCTTGGGGTGCTGTTGGCTTTGGGGCGTCTAGTCGTGTGCTGGCTGAACGTGCCAAGGACAACCCCAACTTCTTTGTCTCCTTGGCGGCAACCGCGGAAGGTAAATTTCTCCCACAACCCGGTGCTGTACTGATCAAAGATGCAGCAGGTCACATCTTGGGTGCAGCCGGTGCAAGCGGTGGTACAGGCGACGAAGACGAATTGATTTGCGCTGCTGGTGTGAAAGCAGCTGGCTTGGTGGTTGGTTAAACCAAATCTATGCCAAACACATCCGCATCTACTTTGCCCACGGTTGGCATGTATGGACTCGGCATCATGGGTGGCACCATGGCCGAGGCACTTTTAGGCCACGGCTACAAAGTCTGCGGATCCGATATTGACGCAAAAGCTAAGCACCGCTTTAAAAAATATGGCGGTCAATTTTTGACCCATGCCAGCGATGTCGCTGCCCGTGCAGACATAGTGATTGTTTCTGTAGCCACTGCCAAAGCCCTAGAGCAAGTGACGCAAGCCATCGTCGATGGCCAGCACAAGAGAAAAACAAAAACATCACCCATCGTCATTGAAACCAGCACGTTGACGATGGCCGATAAAAATCTTTGCGCCAAATCGCTCAAAAGCGTAGGCATTGCTGCGCTAGATTGCCCGATCAGCGGCACAGCGGTGCGTATCCAAGATCGTGCATGGACCATTTTTGCCAGTGGCCCCAAAGCCGCTTATAAAAAAGCTTTGCCTGTTTTAGAAATCTTCACCGACAACGTGCCTTATGTAGGTGTTTTTGGCAATGGCACCAAATTGAAGTTCTCTGCCAACCACTTGGTTGCCATCTACAACGTGGCCTATGCAGAATCGGTCGCTCTGGCCCGCAAGATGGGGGTGGACCCCCGCGAGGTGCTCAAACTGTTTGGCAACAGTCCCGTGCTGGGCACGGGTGTCATGCGCTTGCGCATGGGCATGATGGTGGAACGTAAATACACCCCCCCGACCATGAAAGTCGAGGTCTGGCAAAAAGACATGGAAGTCATCGGCCAGATGGCCAAGTCGGTGGACTGCCCTACTCCGATGTTTCAAACCGCCGCATCGATCTACACCGCCGCCATGGCGCAAGGCTTGTCGCAAGAAGACACCGCCTCCACCGCAGAGGTGTTTGCCAAGATGGCGGGCATCCGATAGTTTTATTTAGCTTTACGCGCTTTTTTCTTGGCGGCTTTTTCAAGCGCTTCGATAATGGGCAATTCGTCACGCACGGCTTTGTAAGCGTCGAGTGCGGCAGGCCCACCGCAATAAAGGAAAGAATGCAAGATAAGTTCGCGCACTTCATCGCGCGTAACCCCATTGCGAATCGCACCACGCAAATGGATCTTGATTTCGGCGGGGCGGTTGAGCGCAATACACATCGATAAAGTCATCAGACTGCGGTCACGCAATGACAACCCTGGACGCGTCCACACCGTGCCCCAAGCGAATTCTGTTGCCAAGTCTTGGAAAGGCATGTTCAAGTCATCGGCGTTTTTGAATGAACGTTCGACATAGTCGTCGCCCAGCACTTTTTTGCGCATCGCCAAGCCCGCCTCAAATGCAGGCGATCTCGGCTTGCTTGGTTTCTTAGGTGCTTTTGTTGATGAAGTAGCTTTGGTTGATGTAGCAGCTTTGGTTGTTTTGGTAGTTTTGGTGGCCATGGTGTTTCCTTAGTCGGCTCTGATATTGGCAGATTTAACGACGGCGCCCCATTTGTTGATCTCCGCCTTCACATATGCGGCGAATTGCTCTGGGGTGTCACCAACTGGCAGTGCGCCTTGTTGGTTGAGCATGTCAGCAACGTCTTTTTGTTTCAAGATGTCGACGATTTCTTTATTCAAACGCGCAATGATGTCTTTGGGCGTTTTGGCGGGCGCCAACATACCAGCCCAAGAGTAAGCCTCGAATCCGGGCACGCCTGACTCTGACAGAGTTGGAATATCAGGCAAGGAAGGAACCCGCTTGGCACTGCCCATAGCAATTGCATTGATTTGTCCTGACTTAACTTGCGGCAATACCGAAGGAATGCTGGCAAACATCATTTGCACTTGTCCCGCCACCAAGTCACCCATGGCTGGGCCTTGGCCTTTGTATGGCACGTGAACGGTTTGGACATTGGCCATGGAATTGAGCAACTCACCCGCTAAATGCGCCGAGTTACCACTTCCTGGTGTGGCATAGAAGATTTGCTTGGGCTTAGCCTTCGCCAAGTTGATCAGCTCTTGGGTGGTCTTGGCTGGAACCGAAGGGTGGGTCACCAAGATAAGCGGAAAGATCACCATATTGGTGATGTAGGAGAAATCTTTTAGCGAGTCATAGGGCAGCTTGTCATACAAACTGGGATTCACCGCCATCGGGCCCGCAGCAGCGACGCCGATGGTGTAACCGTCCGGTGGCGCTTGCATCAGCGCCTGCAAACCCACAATGCCGTTAGCGCCAGCGCGGTTGTCGACCACCACTTGCTGCCCAAATCGCTCGGTCAGCTTTTGGGCAATGATGCGGCCAATCACGTCATTGCCGCCACCTGGTGGGAAGGGCACGATCAAGCGAATGGGTTTGTTGGGGTAGCCCTGTGCTTGCACACAGGGAAGCAACATGCCAGCCAATCCCAAAGCCAGCAAGGCTTGAAACAAAAATCTTTTCATCGTGCGTGTCTCCATTATTTGTTTGAGCACATCTTAATCAGCGCGCCCGCGTTTCACCTATCGTCCTGGCGACTCTGAACAAATCGCCTGTGGCAAGATGCCTTGTAGTCTATGAATTCCAAAAACACACTCACCACCGCCCCCATCTTTGCCACCATTTGGCGATTGAGTCTGCCCAATATGCTGGCCATGGCCGCAGGTGCCTTGGTCACGATTGCAGAGACTTCTTATATAGGCAGATTGGGCACTTTCCCCTTAGCCGGCATTGCCTTGGTCTTTCCCATGGTCATGCTGCAACAAATGATTTCCGCTGGATCTATGGGCGGCGGTATTTCTTCAGCGATTAGCCGAGCGATTGGTGCGGGGGATGACGACAAAGCCAACCAACTCGTGATGCATGCCTTCGCCATCAGTTTGGGGCTGGGAATTCTCTACAGCCTGCTATTTTTAGTGTGGGGGCGAGAGATTTTTAGCATGATCGGTGGCTCTGGTGTGGCTTTGGACGAAGCTATGGCCTACGCCAACATCGCCTTTTCAGGCGCCATCACGATTTGGCTGACCAATGCCTTCGCCTCTGCCATCCGCGGTTCAGGCAATATGAAGACACCCTCGACAGTCTTGATGCTGGTGGCGGTTGCCCAAGTGGTCTTAGGCGGCGCTTTAGGTTTAGGTCTTGGCCCATTTCCGCCGTTCGGCATGGCGGGCGTTGCTGCGGGGCAAGTCATTGCTTACAGTTTCTCTGCTATTTATCTGGGCCAATACTTGCGCACCAGTGGTAGCCGCGTGCGGCTTAACTTCTCGCTCCAATTTGTCCCTGCTTATTTCAAAGATATTTTGCGTGTCGGGGCGATTGCCTCTATCTCATCGGTGCAAACGGTGCTGACAATCTTGATCCTGACAAAAATCGTGGCGGGTTTTGGTCCGGGTGCGCTGGCTGGATACGGAATTGGCACGCGCTTGGAGTTCTTGCTTATCCCTATCACCTTTGCGATCGGCGTGGCATGCGTACCCATGGTTGGCATGGCCATAGGAGGCGGTCTTGTGAACCGGGCGAAACAAGTGGCTTGGACAGGCGCGGCTTTGTCGGCTGGCATTGTGGGCGTCATCGGACTCTTCGCAGCCGTCCTACCAGACCAGTGGGCCATGCTGTTTACTGACAACGCCGAAGTGATTGGCATTACCCACCTCTATTTGATGTGGGTAGCTCCGGTCTACGGATTTTTTGCGCTTGGGCTGTGTTTGTATTTCGCCTCCCAAGGCGCTGGCAAACTCTTGGGGCCCGTGTTGGCTGGCACCCTACGTTTGGTGATGGTGGCGGGTGGCGGTTTCTATATGTTGCAAGCTGGCACCAGCCCGTCGAGCTTGTTTGCGCTGATTGCCGGCGCTATGGTGGTCTATGGCATAGTGACCGCCCTTAGTGTGTATTTGATAGGTTGGGGGAAATGACGGACGAGCAAACAATTCAATTCGTGCAAACCAGCGCCCTCGCGCTGGGCTTGCCTGCCGACGAAGCTAGGGTTGCGCGCGTGGCGGCGCATTTCAAACGCACAGAAGCCATGGCACAGTTGCTCGACCAAGTGGACTACCCAATCGATCTAGAAATCGCCGAAATCTATTGCCCCAAGCAAATAGCGCCATGAGTTTGCACAACCTCTCAAGTGCGGAGATCACGCAGGGCATCTCCAAGGGAAGTTTCAGTGCAAGCGAAGTGTTGCAATCTAGTTTGGATCGCATTGAAGCCACCGACAAAAAAGTCAATGCGTTTACAGCCAAACATGTAGATCGTGCGATACAAAAAACGCAATCCATTGACGCATTGCGTGCTTCTGGCGCTTCACTACCGCCATTGGCGGGCGTGCCATTTGCTGTTAAAAATCTATTCGATGTGCAAGGCCAAGTCACCATGGCAGGCTCTATCGTCAATCGCCACCACGCGCCTGCCAAGCAAGACGCTTTTTTAATCCAGCAAATGGCAGCGGCTGGCGCCGTCTTAGTGGGTTCGCTCAATATGGACGAATTCGCCTACGGCTTCACCACCGAAAACACGCACTACGGCCCTTGCAGAAATCCGCACGACACCACCCGCATTTCGGGCGGTTCGTCGGGCGGGTCCGGCACTGCAGTCGCTGCGCACCAAGTGCCCTTAACCCTGGGGTCTGACACCAACGGCTCTATTCGCGTACCCGCATCTTTGTGTGGTGTGTGGGGACTGAAACCCACTTTTGGAAGGTTGTCGCGCAGGGGTACTTTTCCATTCGTCAACAGCATCGACCATTTGGGTGGCTTTGCCAATTCCTTGGATGGCTTAGCCACCATGTATGACGCCATGCAAAGCCCCGATGCGCTAGACCCCGGTTGCCACGTCAAAAAAATCGATCCCGTCTTGCCCTCTTTGCAACAAGGCACACAAGGCTTGCGTATTGGTGTCCTCAATGGCTTCTTTGAAGACAACGCGTCACCCCAAGCACGCGAGGTAGTCGCCACCGCAGCAAACGCCTTGGGCGCACATGCGCAAGTGGAATGGCCAGACGCCACCTTGGGACGCATCGCCGCATTCATCATCACGGCCAGCGAAGGCGGCGCATTGCACTTAGACAATTTGCGCCACCGTATTGAAGAGATGGAGCCCCTCTCGGTTGACCGATTTATGTCGGGCGCCTTGCAACCTGCGGCTTGGTATATCAAAGCGCAAAGGTTTCGCCGCATCTACCGCGACAAGGTCAATGCACTGTTTGAGAACTGGGACGTGCTCTTGGCGCCCGCCACACCGGTGAGCGCACCAGTCATCGGCACGGACTGGTTAGAAATCCAAGGCCAGACTTTACCGAGCCGTGCGGCCATGGGTTTGTTGACGCAACCTATTTCGTTTGCAGGTTGCCCTGTGGTGGCCGCACCCATGTGGCCAAGCTTGAACGATGGTTTGCCATTGGGTATTCAAATCATCTCCGCCCCTTGGCGCGAAGATTTGGCATTTCGTGTCGCAAAACAATTAGAAACCTTAGGCTTTTGCCACTTAAAGAAAGTCGAGCTCTAAATGCAGATCAATGTGCCGCATGTTTTAGCTGAAATGGAAGTGGCCTTCGCCCGCTATCAAGATGCTTTGGTGAATAAGTGAGTTTGCTCAGCGTTTAGAGACATCAATCCCACAAAAAAACTAACTATTGCAAAGTAATCTTTGGCGTTTGAATACACTTACAAAATTTAAGCAAACTGAAAATGGCGCAAGGGTGCATCCCACAACATAGTGGCTCGTTCTTGTTCCGAGAACTGGCTTTCAAACACCTTCAACATCGGGCCGTAATCTAGACGGTACGGCGCTTTGAGGTAGGGCCAGTCAGAAGCCCACACACAGTTCTGTGTGCCGAAGTTTTTCACCAGTGCATCTACAAATGGTTGAACATCCGCAAAGGGATACACCTTTTGAGAAAACTTGGCGTAGCCAGAAATCTTGACGACAGCATTGCCCTCGCGGCCCAAAGCCAACAATGCTTGAAAGCCGGCTTGCTCTAAACCTTGGTGCAAATTAGGACGGCCGCAATGGTCAATCAAAATCTTGCCACCCACGCGATGGATCATGGGCAAAAATTGAAGTAGCAAATCTTTTTCAACTTGAAATTGCGCCCACATATTGCGCTTCTCTAATCGCAACAACAAAGGCTCTAGATCAGCATAAAAATCAAACCCCATCAAAGAGGGATTGAATGCAATGCCAATCACGCCTTGTGACTGCAACGCATCTAATTGGGTGTCAGAACAACCATTGGGCACAACGGCAATGCCTTTGAAACGCCCGTTGCCATTGGTAATGGCATCTAACAAACAAGCGTTGTCTAGGCCGTAACCTGAATTAGGGCCTACTAGCAATGCATGGTGCACGGCATAGCAGTCCATCAATTCTTGGAAATAGGAAGCTTTGCCCATTTCCTGTCCTGCGGGGCGATAAACCACATCTGGGTGGTATGGGAAACGCGCGGGGTCTAAAACATGGCAATGGGAATCGATCTTTTTGTCAGAAAGAATGCCCATATCAGAAAGTCGCCAACACAGCTTTTCTTAAATCTTCGGTGATCTCGGGCAAGACACCAAACCACGCTTTGAATGCAGGACGCGCTTGGTTTAGCAACATACCCAAACCATTGACTGTGGGGTTGCCGCGCAAGCGTGCAGTTTCCAGCAAAGGCGTTTCTAGCGGAATGTAAATGGCGTCTGATACCAGCGCGGTTATCGGCAATGCATCCAAAGACACATCGAGCGCAGGCTGGCCATACATGCCTTGGTTGGTGGTGTTGATCAACATAGCAGCGCCACGCATCGCTTCATTGCGCTCGCTCCAGTCAAATACTTTCACGACTGACTCCACACCTGCTGTCAACTCTTGGGCTTTCGATGTGGTGCGATTGACCAAACGAATTTCTTTGGCACCTTCGTCAACCAAGCTCAACACAATTGCGCGTGCAGCACCACCAGCCCCTAAAACCAAAATCGGACCAGCGTCTGCACGCCAATCGGGTTGGGCATCTTTCACGCATTGGATATAGCCATAGCCATCGTTATTGAATCCGTGCAAGGCACCATCTTCTTGCACCACGATGCAATTGATCGCACCCATGCGCTTTGCCAATGGATCGATATGGTCCATCATCTTCATCGCATGCACTTTGTGCGGCAAGGTGATATTGCACCCTGCCAAACCCAGCGCAGACAAACCACGAACGGCAGACTCCAAGTTCTTGAGTTCCACAGGAAAGTGGCCATACGCGCCTTTGATGCCGAACTTGGCTAACCAGTAGTTATGCAAGATGGGCGAGCGTGATTGGTAGATGGGCATGCCCATCACACCGGCGAGTTTGAACTTGTTGCTGTCAGACATGGTTTCGATTGCAGTTTTATTTTTTGTTAACAGGGGGCAATATTTCGCTCACCACTTGCTTGCCGTTAACCACTTTGGTGAGATAACTTTCGCGGTCCAAGTCGCCATTGGTGTCGTAAGAAATGTCTAGCAATAAACCAGGGTTGGTTTTGGCAGACAAGCTGACGTTCTTCATAGCAGCGGCAAAAGCTTTGGAGTCAAACTTGCCAATTTTCTCGGTCACCGCTTTGACGGTGTACATGCCGATATAGCCTTTCAAACCGTTGTGGTCCGAACGTGATTTGAATTCTTTTTGAAACGATTCGTCAAACTTCTTGACCAAAGGTTGTGGCGCATCTGCAGTCAAACCTACGTGGGCAATCGCACCGTTGGCAGCGTCACCGGCCAATTCAATTACTTTTTGGCTGGTCAAGACGGTTTCACCAATCACTGGCTTGTTGTAGCCTTGTTTTTTGAGTTCGCGTAACAAGCGAGCAGACTCTTCTTCGTTGGTATAAGCAAACAGTGCGTCGCCATTAGATTGCTTGGCTTTGATCACCACACTGCTGAAATCTACTTGGCCTGGGTCGCTAGAAATATCAGCACCCACCTTGATGCCGCGCGCTTCCAATGCCTTGATGATCAAGTCACGACCACCTTTGCCGAAGTCGTTGTTCACATAGACCACGTCCACCACTTTGGCTTTGACCGTGTCTTTGATGTAGTTGGCAATCTTGGGCATGGCCGTTGATTGTGTGAAAGATGTTCTGAAAACATAGGGATTTCCCTGCTGGGTAATCGCTGCAGCCTCTCCGCCTGTGAAGTTAGGAATCTCAGCGCGCTTGGTCGAAGCCATGCTGACCAAAATTGAGCCTGAGAAAACAGGACCCATCACCACATATGCGCCGTCGTCTACCGCTTTGTCTGCCAAACCTTTGGCAACGCCAGGGTTGGATTGGGTGTCAAACGAGTTGTAGTCAATTTTTTTACCCAAGATACCGCCTGCGGCGTTGATCTCTTTGACGGCTAGCTTGATGCCGTTATCAAAATTGGTACCAGAGGTGGCGCCCGTGCCGGTGAGTTCCACAAGGCCGACGATTTTCACGTTTTGGGCAAATGCCAACGAGCTCAGCGAAATGGCTGCCACTAAGGCTGTTTGAATGAATTTTTTCATCTTTGTCTCCTGTTTTTTTGAATAAAGGTCGGATCATAGCTTTGGCCCGATAGCGACCAAGATTATTACAAGTTAGTAATTGCACTGTTAGGGGGCAGTCATCGGTCAAAATCAACAGATGGACGTACTGCTAATAGAAGATGAACAAAAAATTGCTGACTTTGTCATCGCAGGCTTTGCAGCCGCCGACATCACGACCCACCATGAGCTCGATGGCTTTAGAGGTCTCAACACCGCATTGATCAAAACATTTGACGCCATCGTGCTCGATGTGGGCCTACCCTTGCTCGACGGCTTTCAGGTCATACAGGAATACCGCAAAAAAGAATTCACCACCCCCGTCATCATGCTCACAGCTAGAACAGAGCTCGATGACCGGCTCAAGGTGTTTCAGTCAGGGGCTGATGACTACATGCCCAAGCCATTTTTTGTTGAAGAATTGATCATCCGTCTGCACACATTGGTGCAACGCAAGGCCGGCAGCATTGAAAAAACCATTGACCAAAGCGGCATCTCGCTAGACCGTTTTACGCGTGTGGCCACCTACCAAGAACGCACGGTGACCTTGACGCAAAGAGAGTTCATGCTTTTGGAGTGTTTGATGCTCTCGCCTGGGCAAATTTTTTCTCGCCAACAAATACTGAAACGCTCTTGGGGCATTGAGTTTGATACCGGCACCAATATTGTGGATGTCTGCATACAACGTATTAGAAAAAAACTGTCTGATACTGACCCAAAAAATCTGCAACCCTTTCCTATCGAATCCATTCGTGGCGTGGGCTACAGACTGAATGCCGTCAAATGAAATATTCTTTGAAGTTAATAATTTTTACCTATGTATTTGTAGGCGTTCTTTTATTTGTACTGGCTTCGCGTCTGACTATCCGCTACTCTGCCAGCGCACCGCTTATCACTTACCAAAGTGAATTGTTTGGGCGGCAAATTACGCGTATCAGCACCTCTGATGGCAAATTACCCGTCGCTGAAAAATTACGCAACCACCTACCCTATGCCATTGAAGGCTTGAAAGAAGATGAGTTTTTAGTTTTTAGCCCACAAGACGCCAACCGTAAAAACTTTGTGGAAGGTTTGTTAACAGCCGAACAAAAAAATACGAACGACTGGAAGCCACTTGAATATCAAATTGAAAATACAAACGTCAGTTACTTAGATGTCGAGTTGAACGGAGATGAATGGCGGTTATTTAAAACACTAGGCTCCACAGCTCCTTCTGACTGGGTCGCCTTAAAGAAAAGTGTTTTAAGGCAACGCATGTTCGATATCCTCGACATCAGAGACCGTATGGGCTTGCAGATCTATCCCATTCTTATTTTGTATATTGTTTTTCTGACATTGGCTATTTCTTACGCAGCCTTGCGGCCTCTTAAGAATATGCAATCATTGTTTTCAAAAATCGACATCAAAGATACCCATAGCGACACGCATCTTCAAACCAAAGATACCTACAGAGAATTAACCAGCTTCCTGAATTATTTCAATGAGCTGATAGACAGGTCACGCTTAAGCTACCAGCAAGCCAATCGTTTTTCTAGCGATGCATCGCATGAACTCAAAACACCACTTACCATTGTTCGTGGCCATTTGCAAAGACTCATCAACCGTTCACAGGACGGTTCAGACGATCAAATTCAGCTGTCGCTTGTGATGGAAGAGGTGGAGAGACTTATCTCCATAACCAACAAATTGTTAATGCTTTCGCAAGCAGACGCCGGACGTCTTGCTGTCCATAAAGAAACCATCCAATTCAATAATTTGATCAACCAATTAATAGACGATTACTCCAACTATCGACCAGATATTGAGGTCACAAAAAGTCTGCAAAGAAACATGGAATTAGTCGGCGACAAAGACTTGATCACCCAATTGATCCTCAATTTATTTAGCAACGCCTTCAAATACAACTTCTCAGGTGGAAAAGTCCTTTTTAATGCTTCAAGTAACGCCACACACCTTAGCTTTAATATCAGCAACACCACCCAATTAAGTGCTTCGGGATTGGATGATCGCGTGTTTGAGCGTTTTTATCGCCATCTTGGCTCGCAAAACAAAGAGGCCAACATGCAACAAGGATCCGGATTGGGTTTAAGCCTGTGCCGCGAAATCGCCATAGCGCATGGTGGCGATTTAGAGATACGCAGAGTTGTAAACCAAACTGTTACTTTTAGTTGTCGGTTAGCTTTAAAAGGTAGTAAGTAACCATTTTCTTGGTTAAATCTTTGTAATAGTTAATTACAAGTGGCTTTAATTTGACACAAAGCAAGCCCTCCCCACTAAAGTCAATGCTCAGTGATACCGATACAGCTTTGATTTCACTAAACAGGGTTTGGTTATGGCACGCATTAAAAACATAGGCATTGTTTTAGCAATTACTTTGCTGTGTGTTTCTGCGCGTGCTGAAAAAGTGATTTGCCCTGGTAATCTGAAGTGGAGCTTTTCCGGAATGCATTGCGCAAAGCTCGCTGGAAAAGACGAGGCTGCATGTCCTGCTCCATCCGCCTTGTCAAAACCAAGTGTCTTGGGCCCTGCACTTTGCGTTTCTAAAGGAAAGTGTTTGGAGGGTGGCGTACCCAATTCGGTTGGAATTTGCACTGAACCCGAAACTAAACTTGTTAAAACTTATCCTTTTACAAAGATTACGCATTTGTAATTTTAAATTTTCGTCCTACAATATTGTTTTGGGGCGAAAAAATTAAGCAAGGTGCTAACACCTGAGTCTTAATTAGCGCTCCCATATTGTTTGTAAGAAAAAGTTTTTTTGTATTACAAATGACCTTTTTTTGGGCGTGTAAATGGAAGATCTACTTAAGAAATACGGCGGCATTCCAAACTTAAAGAAACATTTGAATTTCTTTTTTAAAAAAGTTTGTGAAGAAAAAAATATAAAGCATTACTTTTTTGGCATCAACGTTGACAACGTTATCAACGACGTGGTGAATTACAGGTCTTTTGGATTGCGCAAGCCTGATCATCTTTATAGAGATTACCCCGCTCAAACTTCGCCAGTTTCCATCAAAGTAAAAATTCCTGTCTTTGAAGACGTTGTCAAAGTTCTTCAGCTCCAGATGCAAAACGGCATGATGGTGAATTGGCGCGATGTCCCCCGCTATTCACACCACGTCATGGATGCCATCGAAGAAACGCGGTGCAAGTCGATGGACAGCGACGCCCCTATGTCGATCAAGGCAGACTTGGTGACTATGGAAGCGATAGATGAAATATTGACCGATAGAAAACGTGCAGTTCGCACTGAAATGCAGGAAAACGGCGACTTGAAATTAGACAGAAGTTGGCAAATTGTCTATCCCTTCTATCTGCGTTTATCAACCGTGGCAGAAACCATCACGCTAATCGGCAAGGGTTATGCACGTGAAGGCGTCGCTCAAGAAGAAATCATCAAAGTAGCCGCTGCTGCTAAAAAGAAATTTCCCTTCTTTGAATTTCCAATCAAGGAAGACGAAGGAGGTCAATATATTGAAATGACCCATATCGCAGATTACTCTGAGGATGGCCTGCCAATTCGCCTCTTTCTAACCATGTTGCTCAATTTCGGATGGCGCTTTGATGAAGTGATGGCGCTAGACAAAGATCAGCAAATGATTAACGTGGTCCGTGACAAGGTTTAAAAAGAAATTATGAAAATGTCTTTTATGCGTGCAATTTTGTGTGTGGGCGTTTTCTTGCTTTGGAGTCTTAACGCCTCAGCAGAGAAAGTTTTATGCCCGCCAGGTCTATCTTGGACTTTTGAAGGTTATTGCATGAAAGTTATGGACAGTAAGACCGCCTCTTGCCCGCCCGGCACTTCCTTAGCGAAGCTTAATGTGACGGGGCCCATGATCTGTAAAGGTCGTTGGAAATGTTTATCGGATATCAACAAAGTTCCCAATGCACAAGGTCAATGTGTAGACCCTGCGGAAGTCAAACCTGTTCAACGCCAATTCACTCAAAAAATGGTTCACACGGATGCAAAGCCTGAACCAGCTAAATCTGAATAATATTCAGAAGGCTTGGGTAAATAAGTAAATCACGATGCCGTGACCCGCTACCCAAAACAAGCTGCGTAATGCGGCTTTGTCCAAGAGGTAGCAAGCGATATAGGCCACACGAACGGCGATGTAGATCCAACTCATGCTTTCCAATAGATTGCCATCTGCTCCGCCCAAAGAAGCCAAGATGACGCCGACAGCAAAAAACGGAAACGCTTCTAAACTATTTTGCTGCGCCGCATTGGCTCTAGCGCGAAAACCCTCTTGGTTAGCTAACCATGCACGTGGGTTATGGTTGTCATAGCTCTTGTCACCCCACTTAGAAATAGCTGCACATATTAGGGGCAAGAGTCCTGCTATCAAAATAGCAATGACTACGGTGTCGAGTTGGGTTTCGAAGCGCATATGGTCTCCTAAAGAAATAGGTATCTTATGTCACTTATCCAAGCGTTAACCCTACTTTGTTTTGGTAACTACGAGACACTACTATTGAATACTCGCTAGTTAACATAATTCACATGAACAGACGCTTACATTCCGCATTGATGTTCGCACTTCCATTGTTTGGTTTATTATTTTTTTGGGAACTCTGTATACGCGTCTTCCATGTAGATGAGCGAATATTTCCTAGTGTTGAAGCAGTATTTGCTGCCGGACTCGAGTCCGTTCACGATGGCAGCATCTTTCAACATATCGTAGCCAGCCTAGGACGTGTTGCAGTTGGCACTGGCTTAGCCATTCTTGTCAGTATTCCTCTGGGTGTTGCGATGGGTCTTAACCCTATCGTGTCAGAGTTTTTATCTCCTCTATTTCGTTTTTTCTCTGTATTAGCAGGTATCGCTTGGATCCCTATCGCTACCCTGTGGTTTGGTTATGGTTTTGGTGCCATCACATTCGTTATTTTCAATGCGGTATTTTTTGTTGTCACTTACAACACATTGCTTGGTGTTTCTAGTATTCCTATGCCCTTGCGGCATGCAGCCGCTTCGCTGGGTGCCAAAGGATGGACGTTACTGACCCAAGTGATTCTTCCGGGTGCCCTGCCCAATATCGTGACGGGTATCCGAACTGGATTGGGTTTTGCGTGGCGCGGTTTGATCGCTGCCGAAATGATTGCGACCAATGTTGGATTGGGATATATGTTGTTTTTAGCCCGGGATTTTTATAAGACAGAAGTCATTGTTTTGGGCATGATCGTTATTGGCCTTATTTGGCTGGTGATTGACAGATTGGTGCTGGCTCCGCTGGAGCGTGCCACGATTGAGCGCTGGGGATTGGTGAGGCGAGCATGAGACTTCTACAACACATTTGGTCTATCTACCTGCGTGTTACATCCAAATTTCCTGCACTGCGCAGTTTTGTTCCTTTTATTCCGCTTCTGATTGCTTGGACGCTAGTCACTGAATTGGCTATTTTTCCTCGCGCATTTCTTCCAGGGCCTGTCGATGTTGTCAACGCATTTGGCACCCTCACCTACAAAGGCGTATTGACCCAATACTTAGAAGACAGCGTTATACGTTTAGCGGTAGGAGCAGCTTTTGGGATTGCTTTAGGAATACCTTTAGGCGTCTTGGTGGGATTAAGTGACCGAGTACGTCAAGCGGTATGGCCACTCTTATTGTTTTTTCAAGCGATTGGCGATATTGCATGGTTACCTATTTTGTTGGTGTGGTTTGGTTTTAGTTTGACTACGATGACGCTGGTCATTGTGTATACGGTTCTTTTTCCGATCGTTTTAAATACTTCATTAGGCGTGCGATCTGTCTCCACAGACCTACACCGTGCTGCGTTGAGTCTTGGCGCTTCCAAATTACGCGTCGTATGGGAAGTTGTTTTACCAGGCGCGTTACCCAACATCATGACGGGCCTTCGTAATGGCTTGGGTTATGGATGGCGTGCCTTGATAGCGACTGAAATTATTGTGGGGACTAGTGGCATTGGCTTCATGATGTTTGATGCAAGACGCGCTGGTTCAGTCGTTGAAATTTTGCTTGGCATGGTTGTGCTAGGAACTTTGGTATGTGGTCGACAGTTGGGTACTTGCGCCCATAGAACGCGCGACTGGTAAACGCTGGGGACTCGTTACACAATGAAAAGTTTAGCTATTCAAAATCTTTCAAAGACATATTTCGATCCTTATGCGGGAGCGAATGTCACAGCGATACATGATATTTCTCTACATGTGAAACAAGGCGAGTTTGTTTCTATCGTTGGCCCATCAGGATGCGGCAAAACGACTTTACTCAATATGCTTGCTGGATTTATTCCCCCATCGGGCGGATCCATCATGATCGATGACAAGCCCGTCAAAGGTCCTGGTGCTGACCGGGGCGTCGTGTTCCAAACCTTTGCCCTCTTTCCATGGAAAACCGTTTTAGAAAACGTGGGCTTTGGCCCTTGTATGCGAGGACTTCCAAAATCCGAATGTGACAACATTGCACGTGAATTTCTATCACTGGTAGGACTTGAACATGCTGCAGATAGATATCCGAACGAATTGTCGGGTGGCATGCAACAGCGTGTGGGTGTGGTGCGGGCTTTGGCCAACAATCCGGATGTGTTGCTGATGGACGAACCGTTTGCTAGTGTTGATGCACAAACGCGTATGACGTTGCAGGAAGAATTAACCCGTATTTGGCAAGAACGCCGCCCGACTATTCTTTTTATTACCCATGATGTAGCGGAGTCTGTATTTTTAGCAGACCGTGTAGTTGTGCTGAGTAAAGGGCGTGTGCTTGAAGACATGCCTATTGCACTAGAACGCCCCAGGGCATGGGAGCATTTGATTGAGGATGACACCTTCAAAGCGCTCAGTGCACAAGTACTGCACAAGGTGCGATCTGCATGAAATTGTGGCAATCGATTCATCAATCCACGCAAGGACGTATTGTCTTTGTGTGTGTATTGCTATACGCTGTATGGCAAATACATTTGGGGATATCGGCCCCAGGTAAGGTCACAGAGAGTCTGCGTGAGGGTAAGGGTAAAGTGAATGTGCAGGTGGTTTTGCCGTTCACGCCCGATCGCTTTCATGTGATTGCCATGCAACAGTTTGGTCGGGTGTCTGGGACCGAAGACACATCGATCGAAGTTCGTGGGGTGAAGCGGGATGATTTATCAAGTCTTGCTCGCCCTTTTTGGGTAAAACGTATAGAACCACTAAAAGGAGACTGAACATGTTATTGAAAAAATTGATGTTGTGCCTGTGCTTGTTGGCACCGGGACTCGCTATGTCGCAAGACTTAGTCAAGATGAAAGCCGGCATGGTGGCAGGCATTGACCAAATTGGATTGCCCATAGCACTGGAGCGTGGGTTTTTTGAAAAATGGGGCTTGGATGTGACCATTGCACGTCCCTATGCGACGGGTGTGGATGCATTAAATTCATTGCAAGCGGGTGAGAACGACATGTTGCAAGTCGGCGTCCCCATGATCGGAGCAGTACTACGTGGTATGGATTTAGTGGCACTTGGCAACTACAGTGGAAGCGCCCACAAATTAGGAGGTGACGCCACCATCGCCTTGATTGCAGGTGCCGGTTCAGGCATTGTCAAAGGCGATCTGAAATCACTCAAAGGCAAAAAGATTGCAGCTGCTTTTGGCACGATCAACCACCTCTATGTTTTGGGGTTGCTTGAAAAAGCCGGTCTCACGCCTGCAGATGTAACGCTCGTCAATACACCTCCCCCAGATATGACGGTGGCTCTTTTAGCCAAAGGTATAGACGCTTTTGCTTGCTGGGATCCTGTTCCTATCATTGCTTTAAAAGATGTACCCGGTGCTTTTGAAGTTATTCGCGGTGGCGATGTCATTTCTTATGTAGGTTTTAATGTTGCTTTGCGCCCTTGGGTTGAAAAGAACGGGGCCACTATTGAGAAATTTCTTGCCGCAGTCTCTGAGGCCGACCAATGGATGCGCGCCAATCCTAAAGCAGCCGCCCAAGTTGCAACACGCTGGATTCCTGGCCTTAAACAAGATGTGGCAGAGGCAGCAATGCAGTTCAATATCCAACAAACGGACCGCCGTTTGTCTACCAACAACTACAAAGCTTTGTGGAGCGCCGAGGATCGCCTGAACCGCTTGGGATTAATCAAATCAACATTTGATGTGAACAAGCATATCGAGCCAAAGCATATGCTCAAGGTCATGAAAGACAATCCGAAGTTGTTCTCAGATTTACCGGCTATTCCAGCCAATGCCATGATTGGTTCTGGTTACGTTTTTAAACCTTAATCTGCATTAATAGGTAAAAAAATGGGGTCCTAAGGGCCCCATTTACTTTTTTCAAAGCACAGGCAAAAACCAGCCCTTTTCAGCCTTGAGTAAAAACTTATGGTCACCCAACCATTTCACTAATTTAGGGTTGGCGTTATTTATGCCGCCCGCCTGGCGAACCCATAAATAACCATTGGGTTGGTCTCTTTCATCGAAAACTTGTGCACCAGGATGTTTGGCAACAAAAGCAAGAAGCTCTGAGTAGGTGAGCAAGTTCTTGATCAACACATCATTGTTTTGGGGAGCAGCGGCCTTTTCGGGGGCTGCTGGCTTGGCCGTTTTAATGGCTTTGGGCGTATTGATTGGTTCATCAACTTCATTGGCGTCACTGTTGGTGCTTGGGGCTGTGGTGGG
>Ga0209085_1000601_pt1 | contig 25815 bp, 24 predicted proteins | sample C_131016_EF_Meta_FD_187310 | JGI IMG/M metagenome (GOLD analysis project Ga0209085, IMG submission 187310) | Freshwater microbial communities from Lake Croche, Canada to study carbon cycling - C_131016_EF_MetaG (SPAdes) (version 2) | ecosystem: Environmental > Aquatic > Freshwater > Lake...
CCTCGGTTCCCTCCCCCGTGCCGAACGACGAGAATCACATCGTCGGCGATGACGTCGAGGTATGACTGAATGTCGGCAATGAACCCGTCCCCACCCGATTCGCCATTAGCGATACGAATCATGCGTGGTTCACCGAACAGCGAAGGACTCGCGACATCGAGGAGTGTTCCGACAGCGTAGGTCGCCGCGTCAATGTCGGTGACCTCGAGTTCGGGCTGTGCGACTCGAACGCGGTCGCGCAGTTCGCGGAACACTCGATCAGCGAGGTGGGACTCTGTCCCGGTAACGAGAACGATCGGCGCTTCGCGCACCCCGTGCCACGGCACCACTTCGGTCTTCGCCATCATTCCTCCGCTCTCAGTGTAAATCCGGGGTCCGTCGCCCGTTCGCGCCACACTCGAAGGTCACCCGCGGTGGTTCGCCAGACAAGGGAAATTCCGTTCAGATCGCTGCGAACGACCGAGGTCCCCGTCCCCGCAAGCATGTCGAGCGAGTCTGCGGTGGGGTGTCCGTAATCGTTCTCGGCACCGACTCCGATGAGCCCAACAATTGCATGAACGCGGCGGTACAGATCGGGGTCCTGGTCGCGCGAGCCGTGATGGCTCACTTTGACCACATCTACGGGCGACAAACCTCCGAGAGCGAGAAGCATTGATTGTTCCGCCGCGGGCAGGTCACCGAGGTCTAGACCCGAAACACAGGTCGAGTCACAGGTCGGTCCCGGCGTGACCAGCAACGTGATGCTCGACGGGTTCCCTGGGTCGCGTTGAGTCGTCGGCGAGGGCCACAACACGCGCCACGACAACTGTCCTAGCGATCCGGTCATTCCTCGTTCGGCGTCAACGAGTTTCGCACCGTTTTCCCGCAGCCGATCGAGGATGACCTCGTCCGCGATTCCGTCAGCTGGTCCGTGCAACACCGTTTTGACCGAACCCAGAACCACACCGTAACCGCCAACGTGGTCGATGTCGAAATGCGTGAGCACGAGGAGGTCAATTCGATCCACCCCGAGAGTTCGCAGACATTCGCGAAGAGGCGGTTCCGTTCGACCCGTATCTATCAATGCGACCATACCCGCGCTCCGAATTACAACCGCGTCGCCCTGCCCCACATCGCATTGTGCCCACGACCAGTCGGCGGGTGCGGATGCCCACGCAATTCGCCCGGCGCCGACCGTCATCGACAGTCCCGCCACCGACGCGACCGCGGCAATCACTAGACCGGCGCGCCTCCAACGAACAGTCACGGCGAGACTCGCACCAAACGAAACCGTTGTTGCACACACAACACCCACCCAACCCGCGGGCCACGGGATTCGCGCACCCGGAAACGACGCCAGCGTGCGGGCGATTTCCGCGATCAGCCACGCCGCCGCTGTTGCGATCCACAACAAACCGTCAGCGAGAAACGGAATGGGGGCGAGAACGACCGCGAGCATTCCACACACCGTCGCGATCGACACAAGTGGCTCGGCGAGGATATTTGCGACGATTCCGTAGGTCGGCAGATACGGCGACATCACGAGAATGATTGGTTGACAGGCGATTGCGGCGCTGAGTGGAATCGCCAGGGCAAGAGCGACGGGCGAGGGAAGCCACCGCGTCAGCGTCGTTGCGATCGGTTGGCCGAGTACAAGGAGTCCGAGCGTCGCGGTGACGGATAGTGCAAACCCAATCGAATGGGACATCGTCGGGTCAATCGCGAGAGCGACGATGATTGCCGCACACAGCGCGGTGACACCCGCGGCCGGACGTCCCCACAGAAGAGCGAGTAACCCAATTCCGGCCATGAGCGCCGAGCGAATCACGCTGGGTTCTGGGCCAACGAGAGTGACGAACCCCGCCAGGGTGACGAACGCCACAAGGACGCGTGCGAACAGCGGAGCTTTGAGAAGCGCAGCGACCCCGAACGCCAGGCCAACGACGATGGCACAATTTGAGCCGCTCACTGCCATGAGATGCGTGAGCGATGTCACGCGCATCGCCTCCGCGAGTGATTCGGTGATCCCGTCGGTGTTGCCCAAGACGAGCCCAGGAACGAGTTGTCCCGCATCGCCCGGCCACCGTGAGGCCCTTTCGATGAAGCTGCGGTGAATCACCTCGGCCCACGCGTTCGCCTCCTCGGTCGAGCGGTGATATCCAACCTGGGCAGTCGACCACCAGGTGACAATCCACATCACCGCCGCGGGATACGCGAGGATCGGGATGTGGCGCGTCACAGGGTGATTTTGTCCCTCATCCCCGCGAGTGTCAGCTCGCCGATGCCCGGAACATCGAGCAACCCCTCCACGCTCGCGAACGGTCCTTGTTCGTCGCGGAATGCGACGATCCGATCCGCCAACGCCGGGCCGATTCGTGGCAGCGTCTCGAAGTCGGATTGGGTCGCCGTGTTGATATTAACGAGGTTCGAATCGGGTACGCGGGTGTTACCCGACCGCCCCGCTGTCCCCACGATGATTTGTTCGCCGTCTTGCACCATCCGCGCAAGATTGAGGGACATCGGGTCGGCGTTGTCCGTGAGACCACCCGCAAGTGACACCGCGTCCATCACCCGGGAGTCCACCGGGACCTCGTATACGCCGGGGTTCGTCACGGCGCCGACGACATGAACAAACAACGTTCCCAGTCCAGCGGGCGCGAGTTCCGCCGGAGCGGTCGCCGCGACCACGACGTCTCCTGAACCGCTCGTTGCGTTAGACCAGAACGAACCAATCAGCGCAACAACCGCGACTCCTGCGCTGGCTGCGATGATGAGGTTGCGTCGGGACGCCGGTTTTTCCGGAACTGCTTTGACGAACCATTCGACCATTCCCCCACGTTAGGCACCCGCGAGGGGTTCAACGCAAAAGTCCGGGGAGTTGGGGAAAACCTAGTCGGAGATGACGATGTTCACGAGTTTGGGAGGTCGAACGATCGTGGCTCGAACCGTCTTTCCCGCGATCATTCCCGCGACGGCTTCCAACGCTCGCGCGCCGAGGTCTGCTTCGCTGATGTCAGGCGACACGTCGAGCCTTTCCTTGACCTTGCCGTTGATTTGAACGACTGCGACGACACTGTCTTCCACCAACAGACTCGGGTCGACCGCGGGGAATTCCTGTAACCCGACAAACGGTTCGTGACCCAACAGTGACCACATGTCCTCGGCGACGTGAGGGGCGAACATTGACAGGGCCAACGCAACGGTTTCTGCCGCTTCGCGAACTGCGGGGTCCGCCGCACCAGCACCCGAATCGATTTCTTTGCGGACATGGTTGACGAGATCCATAAGACGAGCGACGACCACGTTGAATTTGTAGGACTCGACAAACCCACCGACGTCCGCCAAGAACTTGTGAGTGAACCGGCGCAATGCCTGCGAGCCGGTCGTCGGATCGGATCCGACTTCGCTCGACACGTCCTGTGCTACGCGCCACGCGCGCGCGAGGAACTTGTGCGAGCCGGTGACCGATACGTCGTGCCAATCGATGTCGTCCTCAGGCGGTCCGGCGAAGGCCATCGTTAAACGGACCGCGTCGACGCCAAACTTGTCGATTTCTTCGCCGAAAAAGACGATGTTGCCCTTGGATTTCGACATTTTTGCGCCATCGAGAATCACCATTCCCTGATTGAGCAACGCGGTGAACGGTTCATCGAAATCGAGATAGCCGAGGTCGAACAAGACCTTCGTGATGAAGCGGGCGTACAACAGGTGAAGGATGGCATGCTCGACTCCGCCGACGTATTGGTCGACGGGTGCCCACTTCTTGACCGCATCAACGTCGAAGGCCTTGGTGTCATCGTTGGGCGACAAGAACCTAAGGAAGTACCAGGACGAATCGACGAATGTGTCCATCGTGTCCGCGTCGCGCCTTGCGGGCGAACCGTCGCGCGGGTCGGGAACATTGACCCAGTCTTCGGCGGCGCCAAGAGGCGACGATCCCTTGGGACGAAGGTCAAGTCCCTCGGTCGCGGGAAGGCGAACGGGCAACTGGTCTTCGGGGACGGGGATTTCTTCGCCGTCGTCTCCGTGAATGATGGGAATCGGCGTTCCCCAATACCGCTGTCGCGAGATAAGCCAGTCACGAAGTCGGTAGGTCGTTGCACCCTTACCCGTGCCGTTCGTTTCAAGAATGTCGATCATCACGGAAATCGCGTCCGTCTTGTTGAGCCCGTCGAGCGTTCCCGAGTTGACGTGGGGTCCGTCGCCCGTCGTCGCGATGTGCGTGACGGCGGGGTCGTTCGGTTCGTCCGATGCGACATCGACGACGACGCGAACAGGAAGGTCGAATTTGATCGCGAAGTCGAGGTCGCGTTGGTCGTGTGCGGGGACCGCCATGATTGACCCGGAGCCGTAATCCGCGAGAACGTAGTCCGCTGACCAGATCGGCACGCGTTCGCCGTTGACCGGATTGATCGCATACCGCCCGAGGAACACGCCCGTCTTTTCTCGAGTCGCGTCTTGGCGCTCGATTTCCGTTTTCTTTTGAACCTCATCGAGGTAGGCGACGAACGCCATCCGAATAGCGGGGTCCGCGTCAGCAACGAGCTCACTCGCCAGGTCGGAATCCGGAGCCACCACCATGAACGTTGCACCGAAGAGCGTGTCGGGACGTGTCGTGAAAACGGGAATCGACCGGTCGCTGTCCTCTACCGTAAACACAACTTCCGCACCACGTGAACGACCGATCCAGTTGCGCTGCATCGTCAGCACCTTCGCTGGCCACGCGCCTTCGAGTCGGTCGAGGTCGTTGAGCAACCGGTCCGCGTAGTCCGTGATGCGGAAGTACCACTGCGTGAGCTTCTTTTTGACGACCATCGCGCCACTGCGGTCACTCGTGCCGTCGGGCAAGACCTGTTCGTTCGCGAGAACGGTTTGGTCGACCGGATCCCAGTTGACCCAGGAATCCTTGCGATACGCGAGTCCCTTCTTGTACAACTCGAGGAACAGCCACTGGTTCCACTTGTAATACTCGGGGTCCGAAGTGTGGAGCACGCGGCTCCAGTCAAACGACGCGGCGTAACGCTTCATCGAGGCACGTTGCTGCGCGATGTTTTCGTAGGTCCAGTCGCGCGGGTTTACGCCTCGCTTGATTGCCGCGTTTTCGGCCGGAAGTCCGAACGAATCCCAACCGATTGGATGAAGCACCTGATAGCCCCGAAGTCGCCAATAACGGGCGAGTACGTCCCCGAGTGCGTAGACCTCGGCGTGACCCATGTGGAGGTCACCCGACGGGTACGGGAACATGTCGAGGATGTACTTGCGCGGCCTCGGGTCGTCTCCTGCCGGCACGTCGAACGGGCGCTCGGATTCCCAGAGCGGTGCCCACTTGGCTTCGACTCGTCGGAAGTCGTATTCGTTCTCGTCCACGGAAACCTTTCCCACCGCGCACACGCGCGAATCCCAGTCTATTCCGTGTACAGGTAGGGGTTCGGAGATGCACCGAGCACACTGAGAAGCGCGGCGGCTTTGACCCCGACCTCGGCGATTTCCTCGGCGACGACTGACCCCGAGGTGATACCACCGCCGACTCCGATGTGAGCGCCGTCGGAGTCGAGGACGATGGACCGAATCGTCATCGCGAGCGACAGGTTTCCTGCCCCCGCGTAGCCAACGATTCCCGAATACATCCCCCGCTCCGCCGTTTCGAGTCGCTGCAAAATTTCGACGGCGCTGCGTTTCGGGGCACCGGTCATCGAACCAGCGGGAAAGAGCGCACGGGCGGCATCGCCGGGCGTGCACTCGGGAAGGAGTTCGCCGGTCACGGTGCTGACGAGTTGATGGACCGTGGAATATGTCTCGATTCGATGTAGTGAGCTGACCGACACGGTTCCCGGGGTGCAGACCTGCGACAAATCGTTTCGACACAGGTCGACGATCATGAGATTCTCTGCGCGCTCCTTGTCGGATGTCTCAAGCTCCCGCTTGAGGAGAAAATCCTCGGCCGGATCCATACTTCTCGGCCGCGTTCCTTTGATGGGGCTCGTTGTAGCCGTGCGTCCACGAACGGTCAGGAACGTCTCGGGCGTCGCACTGAGAAGTGCGATGTCGCCTATCCGCAGAAACGCGGCATTTCGTGTTGGTGCAACAGCTCGCAAGGCGCAATAGGTATCCGCAACCTCGATCTCGCCGGTCACATCCACACCAGTGGTGAGGCATAACTGGTACGCGTCACCATCGCGAATGTGATCGAGACAGGATTCGATGAAGTCCCCATACAACGACGGGTCGTCGCGCCAGTGCGCCGTGCGGGGCGGCGGGGTAGGGATGTTCGGAGCCGTTCGCCCGGTGAGGGACATCACCGCCGCCACGAGTTCGTCGAACCCAGTGTCTTTCGTCAACCCGATGACCGAAATGTTGTTTTCCCTGTGGTCGATTTCAATCGCGCACGTGACGCGCAGCATTCCCGTTCGCGGTTGTGGCTCGATGTGAGCTTCGACTCCGAGAGTGTCAGCCCGAACTCCATAGCTCACCCATCCGACCCGGGAAACCGGAAGTGCATCGGCTGCATCGAACTCGGCGAAAGGGTTAGCAACGTCGAGCGGCGTTCCGACCCCCATGTACGACACCGTTTCCTCGAGGGAATCGTCCAGCCAAAAGCCGCCGTCGCGGTTGGCGACGAGTTCGCGAAAGAGCACAACGGGGTCGACGGCGGCGGTGATAACGTGCCGAACGAACTGCTCTGCCATACCCTTTACTCTATGGTCGACGCGCGCGTATTCCGATGGGTCGACGGGTCTGTTGTCGGCGAGGAGTGGTGCGATCCCCGCGCGGGTAATGTTCGTGTCGCTGACTCGTGGCTCGTCGTCGACGGCACGGCGGTGACGATGGATCGACACATCAATCGCTTCCAGTCGTCCGTCAGTCCCCTGATGCCGGATACGGATTTATCACTGTTTGTGCGAGACATCACAGCGCTCATCCCCACCACGGGTCGATGGTTTCCGCGGGTCGAAGCAATCGATTACGGTGACGGCACACTGTTGCGATTCCACCTTCGCGAAGCGCCCAAACCACTCACCGAGGTAATCCTCGCGACGTCGACGCACGACCCGCGAACCGATCCAGCGGTGAAAGGCCCGGACCTAGAACGATTGGGCGCCCTTCGCCGCGAATTCGATTGCGGCGAGGCCGTCATTCTCTCGGACGGCAACATCGCCGAGGGCGCATGGTCGAGCGTCGTCTGGTGGCGCGACGACACCTTGCACATCGTCTCGCCCGACATCGCGCGACTGCCAAGCGTCACCGAACGCGCGATTCGCGATCATGCAGCCACTATCGGCGCACCGGTAATCGAATCCACGATTCGCCCAGAGGAATTGAACGGGTGTGAAGTGTGGACACTGTCCGCCCTGCACGGGATTCGAGTCGCAACCGAGTGGCGTGACGGTCCCACCCTGCACCGCGAACCGGGTCGGGTCGAATATTGGGCTCAACAGTATGTCAACAAGCGCGCGGTAATCTCGGAATCATGAACGCATTCCTCGATTGGTTTCTCGCAAGCGTCGGCACGATTGATCCGGTTCTGCGAATCGGTCTCGCTGGACTGGCGATCCTTTTGGAAACGAGCGTTCTTATCGGACTTGTTATTCCCGGCGACACCGTTGTACTGGTGGCAGCGACGGGAACCCAGTCGACTGTGGAATACATCGCTCTGATTATCACGATCGTGGTCGGATCACTCATTGGCGAGAGCATCGGCTTCGCGCTGGGCCATACCTTCGGACCAGCGATTCAACATTCCAAAATCGGTCGATGGATTGGACACAAGAATTGGGTCGCCGCCGAGCGGTTCCTTGATCACCGAGGCGGGTGGGCGATTTTCATCTCACGGTTCCTGCCCGTGCTTCACAGCATTGTTCCGCTCACGGCGGGGATTGCGGGAATGCACTACCGACGCTTCGTTGCGTGGACCGTTCCGGCCTGTGCGCTGTGGGCGACCGCCTATGTGACGGTAGGGCGAACCGCCGCCGTCACCTACGAGCAGCTCAACCAGAGCGTGCAGTTTGCTGGCTACATATTTGTCGGAATCATCCTGCTGTTTATCGCCGTGATGGCCCTGGTGAAAAAATCGTTGGGGCGGTACACCCCGAAGGACGACTAGGCCGCGAGGCGGGCCAACGACGACGCGGCGTCGCGAGCTGCAGCGATATACGCCGGGTCGCCGAGGTCATTGTTGAAAAACGCCCGAGCAAGCAGCGCGTCTGCCGCGACCATCGATTTTTCCAATTCGAGAATGTTCTCATCAGAGTCGGTGAAACCAAATCGGGCGCTGAATGCGGTTGCGATGGTGCGTGCGGCCGTTCGCATTCGAGGAACCAGTGGGCGCGGGCGAATGTCCAAGACGTCGCCGAATCGTAGTGACCGGAATCCGGGCTCGGATCGGAACATCGTCAGATACGTGTCGAAAATTGCGTTGATCGCATCGGCGGGCGAAGACCCCGACACTGCTTCCAACGCTTCGCGGAAAAGCTTGTCGGTTCGTTCGACGTTCCGAACTGCGAGGGCTTCGAGAACCTTGACGCGATCTTCGAAATAGCGATAGACGGTTCCGATCGAAGCCCCGGCAACAGCCGCAACATCGGCAGTGGTCAATTCTTCGTAACCCTTTTCGTGGATTACTTTCGCCGCAGCATCAAGCAGGGCGGTCACGCGCGCGTTGCTCCGCGCCTGAACCGGGGTGTTGCTCAAGAGGCCGGATTTGAAGAGTTCTTCGCTTGCTGGGGTGTGCGTGAGTGCCACCTGATGCTCCTTTGTCGTGTGATTCTGGGTGCAGTTTTCGAAGAATTGACCCGACAGCGTAAATTGTAGTCTCTAAAATATATGACGATAGAGGATTTAGCGGCGAAGCGTCACAATCAATCCCCACGTGTCGCCAATTGAACAAACGGTAGTCTAGAGCGCGATGCCTAACCGACCGACGCCACCGGCGAAGATGCATATCGCCGCGAGAATTGAAGACGCGTATACACGCTTTCGTGCGAGGATTGCGCGCACGCGAGGAAAGCTTCCGACGGTGGTCGCATTTCGCGGGTACGGTTCAACGTCGTCGGTTCGGATTCTCGCGCGGGTGATTTACATTCACCCCGACCCCGCGACCCGCAAGATTCGAAAGTATGTCCGTGGTTGGAGAGCATTCACGGGTGTTCCCGTTGCGCACGCGAAAGTCACCGTCAAAATCGGCCACCACAAATTCAAGGTGTGGAGCGATCGCGGCGGCGTGATCGATGAAACCCTCGACGTGAAGTTGCCAATAGGAAACAACCCGGTCCTGTTGCGCGCGACCAAGGGTCGCGGGTGGGCGGTCAGCGATGTCTATGTCGTGGACAAAAAGACCAGCGTTGGAATCGTTTGCGACATCGACGACACCGTCATGGTGACCGCACTTCCCCGCTTGATGCTCGCCGCATGGAACACGTTCGTCCTCGACGAACACGCCCGCCGGCCCGTGCCGGGGATGGCGGTGTTCCTCAACAAACTGGGTGCGTTTTACCCCGGATCACCCGTCATGTACTTGTCGACGGGTCCGTGGAACGTCGCTCCGACACTTGAACGGTTCCTGTCTCGCCACATGTACCCGCGAGGACCTCTTCTTCTCACCGACTGGGGTGCGACCCCCGATCGCGTCTTCCGAAGCGGCCGCGAGCACAAGGTCAAAAGCTTGGACCGGCTCGTCGCGGAGTTTCCGCACATCACATGGATTCTCATCGGAGACGACGGTCAACACGACGAGACCACCTATGGGGATTTCGCCCGGCGCCACCCGGACAACGTATTGGGTGTTGCCATCCGGCGATTGTCTCGGCCCGAGGCCGTGCTTGCGGGAGCGCCTATCACCCACCCCGACCCGGTTCCGGGACTTCCGTGGGTTTACGGACATGACGGCGCAGACCTCGCGGAACAATTCTTCGATGCCGGTCTGCTCGGCGGCACCCTGAGACACCGCTAACTACGAGTCGAAAACCACCGTTCGCGGACCGTTGTGAAAAACGCGGTCTTCGGCGTGGAGGCGAACCGCACGTGCGAGCACACGGCGCTCGACATCTCGACCGATACTGACAAGCTGCTCCGCACGATGGTGGTGCCCGACCCGGACGACGTCCTGTTCGATGATTGGCCCCTCGTCGAGATCGGCAGTGACATAGTGTGCGGTTGCGCCAATGAGTTTGACGCCGCGGTCATAGGCCTGGTGGTAAGGCTTTGACCCTTTGAATCCCGGTAGGAAAGAATGGTGGATATTGATTATTCGACCAGCGAATCGATTACAAAAATCGTCGCTCAAAACCTGCATGTATCGCGCCAAAACGATGAAGTCCGCGTCACTATCGGCCACCAACGCGGCGAGTGCCGACTCTGCTGCGAGCTTCGACCCGGAGTTTACTGGAATGACCGTGAAGGGGACACCGAATTGTTCGGCGACCGACCTCAGAGTCTCGTGATTCGAAACAACGCCGGCGATGTCCGCGCCGAGCTCACCGGCCTGCCACTGATAGAGCAATTCACGAAGGCAATGGTCCGCCGTCGTCACCAAAACGAGTGCGCGGCGGCGTTCCGTGAGTCGGCGAAGTGACAGTACAGGAGAAAACGGAGAAAGGTTGTGTTCCAGCAAACCACGCAATTGGTCGACATCTTCCTCCGCAACCTGAATTTCCATCCGAAGCGAAAAACTATTGCTTGGTTCGTCCCAAAACTGAGCAGAATCGACAATATTGCCGTCAACCTCGTAGACCGTGTCTGCTACCGCCTTGACGATTCCGCGCTGATCGGTGCAGCGAAGTGTCGCGACGACAGTTGTGTTCATCCAGCCAGAATATCTCGCACCAGCGGAATGACCCGGCTTCCATAAAGTTCGATTGACGACATTAGTTTCGAATGTGGCATGGGGCCGTTCGAATACTTGAGGTCGAACCTCGATGCCCCGACCGACGTGATTGCGTGGGCAATCTTTTTCGCGACCGTCTCGGGTGACCCCGCATAGATCGAGCCGTGTGTGATTTCGCCCTGGAAGTGTTCCTTCGTGATTGGTCCCCAACCGCGTTCACGCCCGATTCGTCCGAATGCGGCAATGTAGTGCGGCCACAGTTCTTCGGCGGCCTGTTCATCGGTCGCGGCGATGTGCCCGGGCGAATGAATAGCAACCGGAAGCACATCGCGGCCGAATGACGCCAGCTGGTCGCGATACAGTTTCGAAAATGGCGCAAACCGAGCGGGGTCGCCACCAATGATCGCGAGTGCGAGCGGGATGCCGAGTCGGGCTGCGCGAACGACCGATTCCGGGCTTCCACCAACACCGACGCGAAGGGCAATGCGTCCCTTTTCGGTCTTTGGGTAGACCTCTTGATTGTTGAGGCTCGCGCGCATCGTGCCTGACCAGGTCACGGGCTTCTCGTCGAGTAACTGGACGAGAAGTTCCAGTTTTTCCTCGAACAGCGCGTGATAGTCGTTGAGGTTGTAGCCGAACAACGGAAACGATTCGGTAAACGAGCCTCGACCGGCGGTGATTTCAGCGCGACCGTTGGACAGTCCGTCGATAGTCGCAAATCGTTGGTACACACGCACAGGATCGTCACTCGACAGTACGGTCACGCCGGTTCCCAGGGTGATAGTCGAAGTCCTGGTGGCAATTCCCGCAAGAACGGTATCGGGTGCGCTCACCGCGAAATCGTCGCGGTGATGTTCGCCGATATTGATCGCATTGATTCCGAGCGATTCCGCGTGTACAGCTTGCTCGACGATGTTGCGTAGGACCTGTCCGGCCGTCTCGGGTGTTCCGTCGTCTTTGGGGGTCATGTCCCCGAACGTGTCGAGCCCGAACTTGATGTCGTCGATGTGTGTCTCCATACCTTTTCCCAGTTGTGTCGTCGCGTCTTTATTCCCTAAGGCTGAAGCCGCGTGACCGTCCATTCGTCATTCACCCGTTCATAGACGATGCGATCGTGCATGCGGTTCGACCGACCTTTCCACATTTCGATGCGGGTCGGGACGATTCGGAATCCTCCCCAGTGCTCGGGGCGTGGAACGTCGGCGAGATTCGCGAACCGTTGTTCCGCGTCATCGAACTGTTGTTCCAGTGCTTCCCTGCTCGAGATCGGGCGAGACTGCTCACTGGCCCACGCCGCGACTTGTGAACCGCGCGGACGTGTTTCGAAATAGGCGTCAGACTCATCAACAGAGACCCGCTCGGCGACGCCTTCGATCATGACCTGCCGATACATCGAATACCAACCAAACACGGCCGAGACGTTGTTGCGATCGCCGATCGCCTCACCCTTTCGAGACAAATAGTTCGTGGCGAACAACAACCCGTGGTCGAGCCCCTTGAGCAAGACGGTGCGGGCGGTCGGACGTCCTGCGGCGTCGATTGTGCTCAATACGAATGCGTTGGGTTCGTAGATGCCCGCGTTTTCGGCATCCGTCAACCATGCCGAGAGTTGTTCGAGTGGATTGGAAACCATATCGGCCTCGCGGAGAGGGTCATGACCGTAATCTTCGTGACGGGACAGGGAATCCATGCCCCTATCTTCGCACCCCTCTACGCGCGAAGTCGCCGCGAGATTTCCGTTGCGACCGCGGTCGCCTCGGGGACCACATCGTGCGGGTTACACGCCCCGTCGGCGAAGGTCAGGGCGACGGCGGCAATCGGCCACCCCGTTCGGTCGCGCACGGGAACGGCGACCGAACTGAACCCAGAGGTGATCTCGCCATTTTCGGTCGCAAAACCGCGTTCCCTGGTTGACCGAAGGATGTCACGAAGCGCTCGCCGCGTCAACGCGGCGTCACCGCGTGCGGTCAGCGATGCGTCATCCGGATACAGCGCCAGAATCTGCTCGCGCGGAAGCACCGCCAGCATCGACCGACCACTCGCTGTTAAATGCGCCGGAAGTCGGACCCCGACATCGGTAATCAACGATGGCTGCCCCGCCGCTCGACCTTCGACGACGTACACGACGTCCCGTCCGTTCAGCACCGCGAGATGCGCGTTGTGTCCGACGGAATCGGCGAGGCGGGTGACGAGGTTCCGCCCGACGAGTGCAAGCGGTTGCTGTCGCAGGTAACCGGTGCCGAGGTCGTGCGTTGCAACCCCGAGCGCCCACCGTCGGTCCCCGTTCACGACGTATCCATGATCGAGCAGGGTCGTGAGCAAGTGATACGTCGTTGACCGAGGCAGATCGAGCGCCGTCGCAATCGTCGCTGCGGGGACGCTCCCGCGTTGGCGCGCGAGAAAACTTAAAATCCGCAGTGTGTTATCCGCAGCCGGGACCTGAATTTTGTCTGGCATACCAGACAGATTATCGCTGAAATTACTGACAGGAACGCGCGTTCGGTGTGTACTCGAACCATGGTGGTGAACATCGGAACCGGGCCGCTCTCCGACAACGAGCTCATTCGCATTGCCCGTCACGGCGAGGACATCGCGCTCGAGCCGGGTGCGCTCGCCACGGTCGCGGAAACCCGCACCGCTATCGAGGCACTGGCGAACGACCCAGAGCCGCACTACGGAATTTCTACCGGCTTTGGCGCACTCGCCACGGAATTCATCCCCGAAAACCAGCGTGTTCAATTGCAACGGTCGCTCATCCGCTCCCACGCGGCGGGAACCGGTGCCGAAGTTGAAACCGAAGTGATCCGTGGGCTCATGGCCCAGCGACTGTCGACGCTCATGACCGGTCGAACCGGCGTTCGCCCCGTCGTCGTCGAGACCTATGCGGCGATGCTCAACGCTGGACTAACCCCCGTCGTCTTTGAATACGGTTCACTCGGATGCTCGGGTGACCTCGCGCCGCTCGCCCACTGTGCGCTCGCTCTGATGGGAGAAGGTCAGGTTCGCGATCGCACGGGGAACGCTCACGATTCTCGTACCGCTCTCGCCGCGGCGGGAATCACCCCCGTCGAACTCCGCGAAAAAGAGGGTCTCGCGCTCATCAACGGCACCGACGGAATGACGACGATGTTGATTCTCGCGATCGAAGATTTGCGCCACTTGCTTCGTGTTGCCGACATTGCGCTTGCGCTGTCGGTCGAAGGGCTTCTCGCGACGGACAAGGTGTTCGCGGACGACCTTCAGGCTCTTCGACCGCACCCTGGACAGCGCGCATCGGCGAACAACATTCGCGCACTCTTGGACGGAAGCCCACTCGTCGCGAGCCACGCCGGTCCCGACGACAAGCGAGTACAGGACGCCTATTCGCTTCGCTGCGCACCCCAAGTTCACGGAGCGGCCCGCGACACGGTTGACCACGCGGCGCGCGTCGCAGGCTACGAGCTCGCCTCGGCGATCGACAACCCCGTCGTCACGGTTGATTTCCGCGTGGAGTCGAACGGAAACTTCCACGGTGCTCCAGTCGCATATGTTCTCGATTTCCTCGCGATTGCCGTCGCCGACGTTGCGTCAATCAGCGAGCGGCGAACCGACCGATTCCTCGACGTCGCCCGGAATTACGGACTACCGCCGTTCCTCGCGCACGAAGCCGGAGTCGACAGCGGACTCATGATCGCTCAGTACACCGCGGCAGCGATTGTCAGTGAACTCAAGCGCCTCGCGGCTCCCGCGTCGGTCGATTCGATTCCGTCGTCGGCGATGCAAGAGGATCATGTGTCGATGGGATGGTCGGCTGGTCGTAAACTTCGCCGCGCACTCGACGGATTATCGAGGGTCTTGGCGATCGAAATTTTGACGGCCGCCCGCGGTGTTGCTCTTCGCGATGTGGACGCCTCACCCGCGACTCAACCCATCGTGGACCTCGTGAACCACGCAACGGGAGGACCGGGGGCGGACCGCTTCCTCTCCCCCGAGATCGACGCCGTCGTCGAACTCGTTCAGTCCGGCCGCATCCTTGCCGCGGCCGAAAAGACCACCGGCACACTCGACTAGAAAGAATCCAACATGAGCGTCATTCCCGTAGGTGGTTCGGTTCCCGGCCACGAACCCCGCACTGTCCGAGCGGCACGCGGTAACACCATTTCGACCAAGCACTGGTCAACCGAAGCGGCTAAGCGCATGCTGATGAACAACCTCGACCCGGAAGTCGCTGAGCGCCCCGACGATCTCGTCGTGTACGGCGGAACGGGCCGCGCTGCACGTAACTGGAAGGCGTTCGACGCCATCGTTCATGCACTCGACACGCTCGAGCCAAACGAAACCCTTCTCGTTCAATCGGGAAAGCCCGTCGGAATCTTTACGACGCACGAATGGGCTCCACGCGTGCTCATCGCCAACTCGAACCTTGTCGGTGATTGGGCGAACTGGCCCGAGTTCCGAAAGCTCGAAGCAGAAGGACTGACGATGTACGGCCAGATGACGGCCGGCTCGTGGATTTACATCGGCACGCAGGGAATCCTTCAAGGAACCTACGAGACGTTCGGAGCCGTTGCGCGTGAGAAATTCAATGGGACCCTCGCTGGGACCCTGACCTTGACCGGCGGTTGCGGCGGTATGGGCGGCGCCCAGCCCCTCGCCGTCACTCTCAACGACGGCGCAGTGATCATCGTCGACGTCGACGCAGAACGCCTTCAGCGCCGCGTTGACCACGGTTACCTTGACGAGATGACGGACGACATCGACGTTGCTATCGCACGCGCACTCGATGCGAAAGAACAGCGCATTCCTCGTTCGGTTGGACTTGTCGGGAACGCGGCAACAGTTTTCCCCGAGATGCTCGCGCGCGATGTCGAAATCGACATCGTCACGGACCAAACAAGTGCACACGATCCCCTGTCGTACCTGCCGGAGGGCGAAACGGTCGCTGACTGGCTCGCGGACGCAGTCCTTGACCCCGATGGGTTCACCGACCGATCACGTGCAGCAATGGCCAAACAGGTCAAAGCGATGGTCGAATTCCAAGACAAGGGTGCCGTGGTGTTCGACTACGGAAATTCGATTCGACGCGAAGCCGAATTGGGCGGATACGACCGCGCGTTCGATTTCCCCGGATTCGTCCCCGCCTACATTCGTCCGCTTTTTGCCGAGGGCAAGGGTCCGTTCCGCTGGGTTGCGCTATCGGGTGACCCCGCCGATATCGCAGCCACGGACAAGGCGATTCTCGAGTTGTTCCCCGACGACGAGCACCTCAAGCGCTGGATTACGAAAGCCGGCGAAAAGGTGCATTTCGAAGGTCTGCCAGCCCGAATCTGTTGGCTCGGATACAAGGAACGTCACCTCGCTGGGTTGCGATTCAACGAGATGGTCAGGAACGGCGAGGTCAGTGCGCCGATCGTCATCGGCCGAGACCACCTCGATTCGGGTTCCGTCGCGTCGCCCTATCGTGAAACGGAAGCGATGCTCGACGGGAGTGACGCGATCGCTGACTGGCCGTTGCTCAACGCTCTGCTGAACACTGCAAGCGGTGCGACCTGGGTATCCCTGCACCACGGCGGCGGCGTTGGCATCGGTCGGTCGATTCACAGCGGGCAGGTGCTCGTTGTCGACGGGACGGACCTCGCCGCGGAAAAGGTTTCGCGTGTGCTGGTCAATGACCCCGGCACTGGCGTTATGCGTCACGTGGATGCGGGATACGAACGAGCTGACGAGGTTGCGCGCGAACGCGGATTGCGCGTTCCGATGTGGGAGATTTGAGTAGCCTGAAACTATGACAACCCTGCTTCGCAACATCGGCGAACTCGTCACGAACGATCCGACGCGGGGCGACAAATTCGGCATCCTCCAGAACGCAGCGATCGAATTCGACAACGGGGTCGTCACCTGGGTTGGGCCAGATGCTGAAGCGGCGGCGCGCGCCGGTAGCGCGAACAACTCGGTTGATATCCAGGGCCGCGCTGTCATTCCTGGATTCGTCGATTCACACACGCACCTTGCTTTCGCCGGTGAACGGTCACACGAGTTTGCGGCGCGAATGACGGGCACTCCCTACACGGCCGGTGGAATTGCGACGACGGTGGCGGCGACACGCAATGCCTCGGATGAAGTTCTTCGGCAACTCATGCGCGACCGCATCGACGACATGCGCTCTCAAGGAACGACGACCGTTGAAATCAAGACCGGTTACGGGCTCACCGTCGAACACGAAGAGAGACTTGCGCGACTCGCTCGCGAATTCACCGAGCACGTGACGTTCCTTGGAGCGCACGTCGTTCCCGAGGAATACGAGGGTCGAGCCGACGACTACGTCGAGTTGGTCTGCGGGCCAATGCTGGACGCGGTCACGCCCTACGTCAACGGCATCGATGTGTTCTGCGAGGACGGTGCGTTCACGATTGACCAGGCGCGACGGATCCTTGTCGAGGGTCGCTCTCGAGGATTACGGACACACATTCACGCGGCGCAACTCGGGCTGTCGGAGTCGGTTCGAATGGCACTCGACGCCGGCGTGAGGAGTATCGATCACGGGACCTTCCTGTCGGACGACGATGTGGTTGCGCTTGCCCAGAGCGACACTGTCGTGACGCTGCTGCCGGGAAGTGATTTTTCCACCCGCCAGCCCTACCCCGATGCTCGGCGGTTGATCGATGCGGGCGTCACCGTTGCCCTCGCGACCAACTGCAACCCCGGCTCGTCCTTTACGACCTCGATGGCGTTCTGTATCGCGATCGGCGTGCGCGAGATGGGGATGACACCAACCGAAGCGCTCTGGTCTGCGACGAAGGGTGGAGCACAGTCGCTCGGTTCACCCGAACTCGGAATGATTGCGGTTGGGTCGCCCGCACACCTGGTCGAACTCGACGCCCCGAACCACATCCACCTCGCGTATCGGCCAGGAGTGAATCTGGTTCGAACGGTCTGGAGTTAGCGCTCCGCGAGACCGGCGAGTGCCTCGAGCACGCACAGTGCCGTGAGTCGAACCGTACGGCCGTCCTCGGTGTCAGCACCCGAGTCAACTTCGGCAAGGTCAATCGACGTCACGCGTTCGTCTCGAGCAAATCCGCGGGCGAATTGGCGCATCTCGTAGGCGCTGAGGCCACCGGGAATCGATGCGGGGCATGCGGGCGCAACAGACCGATCACAAGCGTCGACATCCAAATCGACATGAACGGGCCCACCCGCGGCCCCGGCGATCGACAGTGCTTCGGCAACGACCGCGTCGACGCCACGGCGGGCGACATCGTCGCGCGAAATCACGGTGACACCCCAGTCCCGAACACGTTTCAGATAATCGGTCGAGTTCGCGAAATCGGCAATAGCAACTTGGACCACACGCGCAGGGTCAACACCGAAATCCTCAACCAGACGACGAACGGGCGAGCCATTGCTCACGCCGTCACGGACGTCGAGGTGAGCGTCAACGGTAATGAGCCCGGCTGTGTTGACGCGGTCGCCCCACGCGGCGACGGCCACGGGAACCGTGAGCGCGTTGTCACCACCAATGGCGACGAGGAGCCGCGTGCGCGCCACCGCGTCGGCAATGACTCGAATTGCACCCGCCTCGTCACCGTCTGGGTCCACAACGTCACCAAAATCATGCCGCACGAGCCGTGCGCCCGTGTGAATTTCTCTCCCCGCCAGAAATACCTCTGAGTATCGAGGTAAGACCTCTCGAACGGCCGCTGGGGTCAGGTTGGTTGAACCCGGCGTGATGGAGGTGGCAAATGTCGGGACACCGATAATCCCGAGGTCAATGTTCCCTTCGGCAGCGTTCCAGCCACCCGCTCGGGGCCAGAGGGGGTCTACAGAAAGTGCCATTAGTCTTCGAAATACACCTTTACTGCCGCAGCCTCGCCATAATCAGCGACACCCATCACGCCACTGGGCATGAAGTCAACGCCTTGAGGGTTACTGAGCGGATCATTCACCGGATACCACGTGGTTGGCGTAACCGAACTACCAAACGACTCAGGCTCAAAAATCGCGACCCCGTTCAACCAGTACACAACGGCGATTTTCCCTGTGGGAGTCACCGCGATATCCGTTGGCAGCTGGAGGCCCGCAAGAGCGGAATCGATCAACAGCGTCCGAGACGGGTCCACTGACCCCGAGACCCCCGCGGCGAAAACTAGAATGGGTTGGTATTCACCCTGGAGTGCAAAAATCGTTCCGTCGGCGCTCGCGACGAGTTTCCGCGAATCCCCGAAGTCCGAGGTAACGGTTCGTATCGGACGCGGGTGTTTGGCTAGCGGCAAAGAAAATTCCATAATTCGACTCGAGTACAACACGAATAGGTGCCCCGCCGAGTTGGGAAATGCGTCGATCGGGCTTTGCCGACCTTTCAATCGAATGCGTTTCGTCTTCCCGACCACACCTGCCTCATCCACAGGGAACGTGACAATTTCATTCTTATTGGGATTCACAAGGTAAGCGGTCCCATCAGGACCAATGCGCAGATTTTCTAATGTCAACTTTTTCGTCGCGACCGTTTGCACTCGTGTCCACGACCCGGACACCTTCGCGAAGATCGCAAGACGCGGTGTTGTGGAAGGATCATCTTCGTTCCACACCGAATTCCAAATCCAAGCGCGATTCAGACCGTCGAATCTGACATGTTGCACGTTGCTGTTGTCAAAAGTTATCTGACTCGTCGGAGAGATGGTGACCGTGTCTGCCCGTGCTGGAGCGACAAGGGTGGACAGTAAAACGGCTGCTAGCGCGAGTACTCCGCCTATTTTTCTCATGTCGCGAGTCTACGCTCGCTATGTAAACGTGTTGCCGCGTTTAGCGCACAGCGTCAACCCGTTAGCGACCGCAATAGTCCCCTAAGGAGTTTCGAAGAAGAAACGAAGCGAATTCGTGGCGTCGTAATCTGCGAGAGCCATCACTCCGCTCGAATCGAACGCCACATCGCACCAAAACCCGACGTGGGGACCTTCGAAGCTATAACCCGAACCGGGTACGAGATTTGCCCCCGAAGCATCGGTAGGGAGCGCCACCACTCTCTGGTTGATACGAAGAGCCAGCGCGCCTTCCGGTGTGAACGTCATCCCACCAATGTAGTAACCGGCGTATGCAGGATTGACCGTGAATGAATGATCAGGCAAGGACGGACCTTCTTGGCTCGGAACATACACATCAACGTAAGCTTCGTTATTCGCACCTTCCGAATAGTAAAGAGTTCCGTCTGAGCCGACGAGCGTTTGAGCACCCCAACCGTACTGGGTAGTGATCTTCAGTGTTCGGATTGGTTTCGAGCGAGCGGTGAACGGTAAGGCATACTCGGTCAGTTTGTTGTATCGAACAAAGCTGAGCTTGTTCCCATCAATGGGGGTCACCGAATCAGGACCCTGACGATTTGAAAATTTGAATTGAGTGACCTTATTCACCGCACCACCCGGCTTAAAGGTCACCACAGCCAATTTGGAATCAAAACTCGTCGCGTACATCGTTCCATCGTCAGCGAAATGGATGTCGTTGACATTGCCGAACTTGCGTGGTTTGAAACGAAATGATTGGTTCCAATTTCCCGCTTCATCCCGCAGCAACACGTTAGTTTGCGGACCGTAAGGTAGCGACGAATTGTAGGGATTGTTCCACACCCACAGACGGCCGGAGGGGTCAAATTCAATTTGACTGACCTGACCCTCATTCCAGGTCATTTCGGTCGTAGGAGAGACGTCGTCAATCGCCGCAAAGGCGGGTATCGGCGCCGAGCCAACAACCATCAGAAGACCCGCCAAAACACTCTTCATGAAGTGGGACATGGAATTACTTTATCCCCAAGACAAGAAAAAATCGCTATGAGCTAGCATTCGGTCTCACTTCATTCCTCAAAAAAATTAGCGGAACGCGTCTTCCCCCGTCAGGGCTCGACCCACGACCAGCGCGTGGACCTCGTCTGTGCCTTCATAGGTGCGCACGGACTCGAGGTTCATCATGTGACGCATGATCGGGTAGTCCGCAGTGACACCGTTTCCACCGAGGATTGAGCGGACGGTCGAGACGATGCCGACGGCCTCGCGAACGTTGTTGAGCTTCCCAACGGAAATTTGGTCGTGGCTTAGAGTGCCTGCGTCCTTGAGTTTCCCGATGTGGTGCGAGAGTAAGACACCCTTCTCGAATTCGAGGAAACAATCAGCAAGCTTGGTCTGCGTAATCTGCGTCGCCGCAAGAGGCTTTCCGAACAGGATGCGTTCCTTCGAGAATTTCACCGCGACGTCGATTGCGGTGCGGGCAGCGCCCATAACACCCCAGATAATTCCGTATCGCGCTTCGTTGAGGCACGAGAACGGGGCACCGAGACCCTTGGCCGACGGAAGGCGAAGTGACTCGGGAATACGAACGTTGGTGAGGTCGATGTCGCACTGAATCGATGCGCGCATGGACAGTTTGTTTGCGATGGGCGTGGCAGTAAATCCGGGGGTGTTGGTCGGGACGATGAAGCCCCGAACGCCGTCCTCGGTGTCAGCCCAGATGATGGCGTAGTCGGCGATGCTCGCGATACCGATCCACCGCTTTGCACCGTTGATGACCCAGTGGTCGCCGTCCTTAACAGCCTTGGTCAGCATGTTCGATGGGTCGGAACCACCCTGGGGTTCCGACAGTCCGAAGCAACCGGCGATATCGCCGCGCGCCGAGGCGGGAAGATATTCCTGCTTCTGTTCCTCTGAACCGAACTTGGCGATAGCCGCCATCGCGAGCGAACCGAGAACCGAGATGTGCGTGCGCCACGAGGTGTCGACGGCTTCGAGCTCGTAGCACACCAGACCGTAGGAAACGGCACTTGCACCAGCGCAGCCGTAGCCCTCGATGTGCATGCCCAGCATTCCGAGGTCGCCCATCTCTTTGATCAATTCCGTGCGAAGTCGCTGGATTTCGAAGTCTTCGTCGATCTGAGGCTGAATTCGGTCTACCGAGAAGGTGCGAGCCTTGTCGCGCCAGGCGAGTTCTTCCGAACTAAAGAGTGCGTCGAATCCCATCACGGATTCGGCGGTTGAGAAGTTCGACATGGCTACTCCCTAGGACATCTAATTACTGTAATCCTAATGTTTTTTGCCATGTCAAATGACCTATTGAATTACTTGCGAGTGGACCTGAGGGGATTCGAACCCCTGACCCCCTGCATGCCATGCAGGTGCGCTACCAGCTGCGCCACAGGCCCTCACGTGCCCCTTCGGGCAACTTGTTCAGATTAGTCTACGAGCGACTTTTCTCACAAATCCCCGACAGCGGTTGACGCTGCGGGCGTTGCAATCGGGATGACCGGGCAGTCGTGCCAGAGTCGCTCGAGTCCATAAAACATGCGCTCTTCTTCGTGGAAAACGTGAGCGACCACGTCGCCGAAATCCAGCAGAATCCAGCGGCCGAGACCGCGACCCTCACGACGCAACGTCTTCGCGCCGTTTGCTAGCATCTCGTCTTCGATCTCGTCGGCAATCGCTTGAACGTTTCGTTCGTTACGCCCGGTGATGATGACAAACGCATCGACAATTCCGATCGGTCCGCTGACATCGAGAGCCACAATGTCTTCACCTTGCTTGGCTTCCGCTGCGGCGGCGACAATTGCGACGTGGGCGATGGCGTTGGGGGTTGCGGGCACTGAGTTCCTTTAGATGAGTTTGGTGTAGAAGGCGAGCCAAATGAGCGTTGCGACAAGGAGCCCGAGGAATGTCGCGAACCCGGCAGTGACGCCGCCGCTTACCGAACGCGACTGCTTCGTGTCGCCCATCGGTTTGGCACGACCGATGATGGACAGCGCTTCGGTGGCTCGTCGAGGAATTCCCGGCGCATCAACATCAGGGCTTGCGTTGATTGACACGGCCTGTTGAGGCCTTGGGGCAGCCTCGGCAATCGTGATGGGACCGGTCAAGATAATTTCGCCGGTGTGGTCGATCGGTCCCGAAATTTCTCCGGTTGGAAAATTCTCAACGTGGAGAGTTTTCACGGCTACATTCGATTGCCCGACGCTCGCCGACGTGACGATCCAATCGTCATTGTCATAGTTCGGGTCTTGTGCCCCGGAGGCGCCCGACAGTTGGCGCCGCATGGCTCGACGGCTCGCAAACTCTCCTACTGGAGGGGTGCTAACGAAAGACGGTGATATCAGGTTCCTCGCCGATTCACGAGCCTCGCGCTGCGCGCGACGACTCGGTAACGGTGCGGAATAATCTGTCATCGTTATCAACGATACAGCGAGTGTTTCGCGATGTACTGAACGACGCCATCGGGAACGAGGTACCACACGGGCGAGCCCGAGCGCACTCGAGCGCGGCAATCCGTCGACGAAATTGAGAGCGCGGGGATCTCGAGTTGACTCACGTGCTCCTTGGGAAGCCCCGAAATCGACAGCGTGTGGCCCGGCCGGGTCACCGCAACGAAGTGTGCGATGTCCCACGCCTCGTCGATGTCTTTCCACTCCAAAATCTGTGCGATCGCGTCCGCACCAGAAATGAAGTACAAATCGGCGTCAGGAAATTGTTCTTGCAAGTCGTGAAGCGTGTCGACCGTGTACGTCGGTCCGCCACGGTCGATATCGACACGCGACACGGTGAAGCGTGGATTCGACGCGGTTGCGATTACCGACATCAGGTAGCGGTGCTCGCCCGCTGTGACGTCCTTCTTTTGATACGGCTCACCTGTTGGGACAAAGACAACTTCGTCGAGTGCGAAATGCGTAGCGGCCTCACTCGCGGCGACGAGGTGGCCGTGATGGATGGGGTCGAACGTCCCACCCATGACTCCAATTCGTCGGCGAGGGGTTTCGGCCTTCACGTGATGGGCCTAGTGATGCCCGGCGTCGTGGTTGCCACGACGAGGGTTGCGGTGAGCAACGTCACGAAACGCGAGGACAACAATCGCGAGAGCAATAAAACCGGCGGCGAAAATCCCTGCCCACACAATCGCGGGAAATACGAGCGGTGCGAGTTCTTCGGTGGCGGCGATGACGGTGTTCACAATGTTCTCCCTACGACAAGCTGTTGTTACTAGGTTACTCGCGCCACTGCCCGTTTCCGCGCACAATCCACTTCGTGCTCGTCAACTCAGGGAGCCCCATGGGTCCCCTCGCGTGAAGTTTTTGCGTCGAGATTCCGACTTCTGCGCCGAATCCGAATTCTCCGCCGTCGGTGAACCGCGTCGAGGCGTTGACCATGACGACGGCCGAATCAACCTCGGCGAGAAAGCGTTCGGCGTTGGCGATGTCGTTGGTAATGATCGAATCGGTGTGATTCGTCGAATAGCGACGGATGTGCCCGATCGCATCGTCGAGAGAATCAACGACCGCGACGGCGAGGTCCATCGACAAATATTCGTGGCCCCAATCGTCGATGGTCGCGGGCACACAATCGTTGAAGACAGACTGCGTGGCCTCATCGGCGTGAATTGTGACACCGGAATCGCGAAGTCGCGACAGTATCGCGGGCACCAGGCGGTCGACTGCCGAGCGATGAACGAGAAGCGTTTCCAGTGCGTTGCACACACCCACGCGCTGAGTCTTGGCGTTATGAACGATGTCGCTGGACATCTCGAGGTCGGCCGACTCATCGAGATAGATGTGGACGACACCCGAACCGGTTTCGATGACGGGAACCTTTGAGTCGTTGACGACCGCACTGATTAACGCTGCGCTTCCCCGCGGAACGAGAACGTCGACGAACCCGCGGGCGTTCATGAGCCTCGTTGCCCCGTCTCGCCCAAATCGGTCGATTGTCTGCACGGCGGATCGCGGAAGTCCAGATGCGTCCAAAGCCTGACCGATGAGATCAACGAGCACGGTGTTGGTGGTTTCGGCCGCGCTTCCTCCGCGGAAAACACCGACGTTGCCGCTCTTGACCAAGATGGCCGCGAGGTCGACCGTCACGTTGGGGCGCGCCTCGTAAATCGCGCCCACGACGCCAAACGGAACTCGAACTTGCGACAACTGCAGTCCGTTCGGCAGCGTGTGACCCCGCAGGACTTCGCCAATCGGGTCGGGCAACGCGATGATGTGACGGACAGCGCCGGCTAGTCCAAGAACTCGGTCGGGGGTCAATCGAAGACGGTCAAGCAATCCGTCCGACATCCCGTCCGCTTCGCCCCGAGCAATGTCCAATTCGTTCGCCGCGACGATTTCGTCAGTGTTTGCCAGCAGAATTGACGCGATGTTCTCGAGAGCGGCGTTCTTGGTCGCCGTCGGCGTTTGGGCAAGGACGACCGACGCGGATTGGGCATCCTCAAGAATGCGCTGAAAGTCGTCGCTCATGACCTCAAGTTTAGGTTGCTCGGTTAGCGAGGTGTTGCGTCAAACCAGGTTCCGACGGGTTCACCCGACAGGGCCACACCAACCTGGGCTGCCGACGTGAGGATCACCGGGATTCCGACATGGGTCGCGTGCCGAGCGGCCGCGAGTTTGGTCTCGGCACCACCCGTGCCGACGCCCGCCGCACCCGCGGGACCAATTTCGATTCCACCCAAGTCATCCGCAGACGACACGAAATCGATTTTCTCCGCCCCAGGCTCACCGGGGGGCTTGGAATACAGCGCGTCAACGTCACTCAAGAGCACCAACAGGTCGGCGCCAACGAGTTCCGCGACGAGTGCCGCCAGTCGGTCGTTGTCCCCAAAACGAATCTCATGGGTGGCCACCGTGTCGTTTTCATTGACGATCGGCAGGAACGACAGCGCAAGAAGTTTGTCGATTGCCGCCTTCGCGTTCAATCGAGTGGAGTCAACCTCAAGGTCTCCTGACGTCAATAACACCTGGGCGGCGACAATCCCGAAACGATTCAAAATGTCCTGATACCTGACCATGAGCATCGTCTGTCCAACGGCCGCAGCGGCCTGTTCGATAACGAGATCGTTTTGCGGGCGGGCGGAAAGTCCAAAGTGTGGAAGGGCGGTTGCGATTGCACCACTCGATACGAGGACAACCTCGACATCACGAGCGTGAGCGGAGGCAATCGCATCGACGATGCTGGCCAGTTGATGGACGTTGTCACCACTGATCGATGACGAACCGACCTTAACGACGATTCGTTTGGCCG
>Ga0209085_1000603_pt1 | contig 25797 bp, 38 predicted proteins | sample C_131016_EF_Meta_FD_187310 | JGI IMG/M metagenome (GOLD analysis project Ga0209085, IMG submission 187310) | Freshwater microbial communities from Lake Croche, Canada to study carbon cycling - C_131016_EF_MetaG (SPAdes) (version 2) | ecosystem: Environmental > Aquatic > Freshwater > Lake...
CGGAGGGCCTGCGCCTCCGGGGTTTCCCCAACACTTAATCATGCCCGCATACATTATTGCCCTAAATATCAAGAGCCGTTACCGGAGGCCCGATGTTGGCGCATTCCAATGGATGGATGACTACAATCGCCATGTCTGGAAACAAATAGTGGCAGAAGATGCCGGCACGCTCGCCCGCATCACCAACGAGGCTCTGGCATTTATGAGAGCGTGGGATCAAATGGATATGCACATCGAGGTAATCGCCGTGGACGCTCCCTGCCATTTCCCTGAATCTTTGGAATTGGCCAGCGATGCTGATTCCCCTGTTAGAAAAAAACGCAAACTTCTCCCCACCTTGCCTGACTGATGCTCACTCTCTCCGCACTTTACGCAGATGCCTTAGCCGTCGTGGGTCTTTACAACCCCGCCGGAGCGCCTGCGTTCATGCGAGACCGCGCGCTGGCCGACATAAACGGCGCACTGCAACTCATGCAACTCGCCGGAGAAGATTTTTATTCCCGCGAAGAACTTTCGATAACTATTCCCGCCAACACAGCTTCTGTGGTGCTGCCGTCTGCCGTGCAGCGCGTGTTAGAACCTGTGCGAATGAACAACCGGCCGCTCATACGGCTGGAAACACGCAGCCAATTCCAAGATTTCGGCGCGCTTTATTTTGGCACTCTCACCACGCTCGATCCCGCCCCGCCGGTGGCCTATTTTATTGAAGGCACACGCACCGCAGGAAGCGACCCCGTTGCTTTGCGTTTTTATGTAGCGCCAACACCTGATGCCTCGGTTGCGCTTACTGTGCCGGTTGTGCAAGAGCCTCCATCGTATGTTGTGGCAGACCTTGCAAACGCGGCCATTGTCCCTCCTGTCCCGCACAAATACCATGAAAGTATTTTGAGGCCATTAGTGCGATTTGGAATGGCAACATCTTCTTTTTACAGCGAGAGCGATGCAGGGCGACTGCCGGACCTACGGGTCGACTACCAACGCGCTCTCTCGCTGCTTGGCATGGCCGCGCCCGCCGTGCCCGCTCCGCCCGCAGCGGCCATTGCAGGCGGCAACACGCAAGGAGGACAGCGATGAACACCCTGCAACTCGCCCGCGCCGCCGCCAGGCATCTCGGTGTTCCCGACCCAGCCAACTTGGGCGGTAACGCGCTCCTCGATGTGCTTGCCGCCTGCAACAGCGGGCTGCAGCAGTTCTATCGCGAAGCCCCGCCACTTTTGAAGCGCAGCACGATTTCCACTGTTTTTCGCGCGCCGTTGCCGGTAACGCTGAATTTTTCAGCAAAATACGATAACCATCTTGAAGATGAGCCATTTGATCTTGCTTGGTTGGGCTGCGGACTCCGCATTGCAGGACAAAGCCCCGACAACGAGATCACCGGAGAAAGCACCGTGCTTGACTCGTGGCTCGGAGACAGCCTGACCGCCACTGGTTTGATTTTGTTTGACAGCGTTTCAATCCCAAGCAGCATTGAACGGCTTACCTCTCCCCCTCGACTTTACTATGGGAGCAATCGCCCGTTGGAACTCCGCCCTGAACGCGATGGCCTGATCCGCAACCGGCGTGAACTTACACTTCTCTCTCCAGCCCAGCCTACGCATTACGCCGTGGATAGTCTTGGAATCGTGCTTGGCGGGCAAACCGCAAGTCTTCTGCGTATTCACCCCGCACCAACGCAAGATTGCACTGTGCGTTTTGAAGTGGAGCTTGCGGCAATAACATTAAATGCGGGTCACATTGCCGCTCCCATCGAGATTCCAATTTTGAATCACTATGCCGATGAGCTTCTTGTCCCGCTTGTAGAAGCCGCTTTGATAATTAGCCCGCTCTGGCGCAATCCCGAGACGATTCGGCTTATTGCCGACCGTGCAGCCGATGTGCTTGCAAACAAAATTCCGCGATTGGCCCACACCCATGCTCCAGCTGAATACAATGTAGGAACACCTAACGGTTTTTAATGCCATGAATTCTCTCAATAATAATGCTTCTTCTGGACCGGTAAACAATCGTTTCCAGCCAACTAAGGCAACGAATGCCATGAATTTTCTCAATAATAATGCTTCTTCTGGACCGGCAAACAATCGTTTCCAGCCAACTAAGGCAACGAAAGTAGATGCTGAATCCGGACTCAACAATGATCGATGGATGACTCCGCTTCGCACCGCTCAAGCAATCGCCGCAATGAATCCTCGATCCACATTTATTAGCCCAACCCCGCCAAGCGCGACAACACAAGGCTCGATTTGGGTCAATTCAGAAAACTACCGACCCCATGTGCTGCAAGACGGAATATGGGCAGAATTTTCAACCAACTAAAACACAAAAACTATGATCACATTTCCGGCCAATCCCGCGATCAATGACACCCATACCGCTTCCGGCAAGACTTGGAAGTGGACTGGCATTGTCTGGCAGCTTCAACCCCGCGTCCTCACCAGCGCAGACATCTCCGACTTCGCCAGCGCAGTCGGTTCAACCGCCCCCGCGCCAACTACGCCTGATAATTCCGGCATCGACATCGAAGGTAATTCCATCGCCACAGCCTACAATACCACGATTGCCGATGGTGTCGTGTCTGTCGCCGTGGGAGGCGCACCCGCAGCACCCGCTTCCGCATGGAAGTCCAAAAACCTTGTCGAAGTTCTCGATGACATTCTTTTTCCAACCCTCCTCGCCAGCGTGGGATCGGCAAAATCTCTCAACCTCGCAGTGAGCGGGGCCAGCGGCACTTTGGAGATTGGATCATCCCACAGTCGCACTCTCACCGCCGCCTTCGGGCGCGGCACGATCTTGAACGGAACTGGCTCTACCAACGCTAATCCGCTTGTCGGAACCGCCAGCGAGTTCACATTTACGGGAACGGGCATTTCTTCCACTTCACAAACAGGCAACGAACTCGCGTTTACTGCTTCGGTTGTGTCCGGCGCGAATAACTGGGCTGTTACAGCCACTCATGCCGCAGGGACAGGCACTTACACAGACAATAAGGGAGTTGCCGGAACAAATCTCGACGCGCAGCGTGTCGCCGGAAGTGTTACCGACTCGTCCAGTTCTCCCGCGATCACCGGAGTCCACCCCTACTACTACCTCAAGAGTGCTTCCCCTATCACCGCATCGGCTATGGCCGCTGCAATCCAAAACGGCACAGCCACAAAAGTCATTGCCGCCTCTACCGGAACGCTTTCGATCCCCTACGCTCCGAATGCCGAATACCTCGCCGTGGCTTACCCAAGCACAAGCACCACGAAAACCCGCTACCATGTCACCGCACTCGATAACGGAGCGATCACCGTCGTATTTGCGGCTGTTGCCACGCAGAGCGTCACCACGGCTCTCTGGACTCAGGACTATAAAATTCATGTCAGCGGAAGCGCACTTACCAACAGCAACGCAACCATTGAATTAAGGAACAACTAATTATGCCACTCACAGGAATCGAACTCTCCGCTGGAATCGTCGTCGGCAGTAACAAGCCCGTCGATGCAAAATACGGCCCATACGCCAGCACCGCAGCCGCCATTGCCGACATCGGCGCGGCACTTCGCTATAAGGGACTCACCGTAGGCATTGAGGCCAGCGGTAAGGTCATCGAATACTGGTTCCGCGATGGCGTAGCCAATGCCAACCTCGTTGAAAAAATCCCCACTTCTGGCATCAGCGACATTAGTGGTCTTCAAGACAATCTTAACGAGAAACAGTTCAAGACCATTTACTCGGCTACCGCGCCCTCGAATCCCTCCGAAAGCATTCGGTGGGTCGATACCACCACCATGACAGCCTTTGAATACATCGGCACGGCATGGATCGAAATTGCCGACAACTAAAATTTCCCCAGCACAAAAAAACCTACAACCAACACCAAAAAATACAAATATATGGCAGCTATAACATTTCCGGCTTCACCAGCCCTTAACGACATTCATTCCGTAGGCACTCGCTCATGGAAATACAACGGCACAGCTTGGAAGCTCGTTCCGAAAACAACCGACGCAATCCTTGAAGGTTCCAATAACCTCTACTACACGGACGCTCGTGTGGCAGCCGCACCGGCAGTCACCGCGCTTGAAACCCGCGCTGGCAACATCGAGTCCGACGCAACAACCTTGGCTGGAAGGGTTACTACTACGGAAGAGAATGTTAGCGCACTTAACATAGACCTCTCTGCCGTCAATACGCGAGTGGATAATGTCATAACCAATGCGGGCGGTGATTATAGAGACACCAGGGACTATATAAACGCCGCCGTCTCCAGCGTGCAATCCGCTCTCGACACCGAGAAGGAGCGTGTGGACGCTATCCTATCCGCATCGGACGCCGATAAAGATAGTTTTGCAGAAATTGTGCAGCTTATCAATTCTGTAAATACCGACAGCAGTGATGTTTTTGCTGGTTATGTAACGAGCAATAATGCCGCCGTCGCAGCCATAGATGGTCGCGTCACCACGCTGGAATCCGCCCAAAGCAATCTCGGCAATCGCGTTATTACTCTTGAATCCGCCATCGACGCCGAGGCCAGCCGCCTCAACCTCGAAGGGCTCGATCGCGAAGCAGCCGACAGCGCCGAAGAGACCCGCGCCCGCACCGCCGAAGCCGCGCTCTCCAGCGACCTCTCTGCCGTCAATAGGCGAGTGGATGATGTCATAACCAATGCAACCGGTGATTATATAGACACCAGGAACTATATAAACGCCGCCGTCTCCAGCGTGCAATCCGCTCTCGACACCGAGATCAGCGACCGCAGAAGCGAAGTCTCCCGTCTCGATGGCCGCATCGACAGCGAGGCCAGCCGCCTCGACACCGTTGAGTCCGAAATGGACGCAGTTGAAGGTCGCGCATCGGACATCGAATCCGCTGTTGCTGGCGTTCAAGGTGTTCTTGGAGACCATGGTGGTCGGATTTTTATACTTGAAACTCAAGTTTCAAGTGTAGAAGTAGCCCTTGGTTTAGGTGGGGACGGCCCCGGCAAGCAGACCAAGAACGCCCTCGACATCACCGCTCCGAGCCATGAAGAAGGACGCATCTGGATCGACACTACCGACATGAGTTCTTATCTGAGCTATGGTGGAGCATGGGTCGAGATGGATCGCATCTAATCCTAACCACTAACCGCTATGACAGCCATCGCGTTTCCTCAGTCTCCGTCGATCAACGACACCTTCACATCCGCAGGTCGGAGTTGGAGATGGACGGGAACGCGATGGTCGGTCGTGGCACAACCCATTTCCCCCTCTCGCTTATCCAGCGATGGGGCGGAAGTCGGGGATGCCCTCGTCTTCGACGGCGAAAACTACTCCCCCGTGCCAATCGAAATTTCAGCGGTGCAGAGCCATCCGGCCAATGCCACGCCGATTTCATACATCCGCGTCCTCACCCAAACGGAATACGACGCTCTTGGAACTTACGATTCCAACACCCTTTATTTTATTCAGTAATGCCAAGACCAATCAAAGCCTATCTCGGAAATGTGCCATTGTTCGATAACACACAGCCAACATCCGATAACACAAGCCTAACCAAGCCGGACACAACAAACACCGAAGAAAAACCTTCATCGGCAGGAAACATGAAAACGGTTTTACCAAAGTCTTTCACAAGCAGACTTAAAGCCGCATTCAAGGCGTTCAATCAATAAATTTTTATGAGCCAAGAAAACCTTGCAAAACACTTCGATCTTGGCCTTAAAGTCGCAACAACTATTGCGTTAATAAGTGTAGCTCTACTTGGAACAAAATTTGTTACCAAAGAGGAGTTTACAGCAGCAAATTCTCGTATCGAAAAGATCGAGGCTGTGTTGATACGCATGGAGCAAAACGCAGTGACCGATGCTCGTCACGATAACATATTGAACGATCACGAAAACCGTATTCGCACACTCGAAAGGGGGGCCTTGAAATGATGTGGGACATTCCGGCGACTATTAGTGCGGTAACAAATATTGTAAATAAATTCGTTCCCGACAGGGACGCACAGATCAAGCTTCAAGCCGAACTGCAAACTAAATTCATTGAGATCGAGGCGGCTCAACTCCAAGCCCAGTCGGACACAAACAAGGTGGAAGCGGCATCAAGCTCAGTCTTCGTAGCGGGGTGGAGACCCAGTATTGGATGGGTGTGTAGTGGGGCGCTTGCTTGGTCATATATCCTGCAACCTGTTGCTCAGTGGGCGTTGCTCATGGCAAAGGTCGATACCAAGCTCCCCGAGATTCCATCCGGCGACCTCTTTAATCTCACCCTTGCCATGCTCGGAATGGCGGGCTGGAGAACAATGGAAAAAATCAAAGACGTGGCAACCACTCGCATCAAATAAAATGATACAAAAACTCATCTCAATAGCCCAAGGCGAACTCGGGGTCCGCGAAAGCGGTGGCAACAACTGCGGCCCGCGAATCCGCGAATACCAGACGGCGGTCGAAGGATTGGACCCCGGCCCGTGGGCGTGGTGCGCGGCGTTTGTTGATTGGTGCATCCGCGAGTGGCTGCGCGATCCGCTGGCAGCCGCATGGCTCAATCTCCAAACGATGACTCCGGAAGGCTGGAGGCCAAAAACCACGATGGCGTATGGTTTTTACGGATGGTGCAAGGAGCGCCCCAATACCACGCTTTTACTCACAGAGACCGCCGATGTGCAGCCTGGAGATATCGTGATGTTCGATTTCCCGCATGTCGGTCTGGTGGAAAGCGAGGACCAGAAAACGGGGACGATTCAAACCCTCGAGGGCAATACCAATGTGGCCGGCGAACGCGACTCCACCACGGGAGATGGCGTATGGCGCAAGACCCGCCGCAAGAGCCTGGCAAGGCATTTCATCCGCATCCGCCCGAGAATCACAAAATGATGGAGCCAACAGCAACAGAAGACGCTCGCGTAAAAATCTAAGAGCAATACCTAAAACAAATCCTGCGCGCACGACAGGTAAACCACGCCAAGTCTCTGGCCAAACAAGCGCTCCTGGAGGCTTGTTCCAAAACACTCGGCAAAAATTAAACCGCACCAAAAGTCAGGCCAATAGGGCCTATTATTTGATTTTACGCGGTTTCTTTATCGGTTTTTGTGGTGTATTATTCCTTTTCTCTTCAACAATATCCACAATTTCTTTTGGCAATACTGTTGGCAAATTGAGTTTTTTATCAGGGAACAACCCGGTAGCTGTAGCCACTACGCCACGAAGTATACCATACAAGATACTCGCCCCGTTGAGTCGCACTAATACTTCGCGCTTTTTCTTTTCTAAAGCCGGATTGATTGCAAAAAAACCCATGATTTCCGAGTCTATTTTTAATCCAACAGGTTGTTCGCTTTCAGAAAACTCCTCGGCTGTGAATCGAAACGCCATGCGATATCGGCACTCGTCTTCTTTATGGTGTCCTATGGAGTAGTCGAATCCATATCCCAAATGGTGCGGGTGCTGTTTTTCAGGCTCCGTCTGTTGCCTGTGGTCAACATGCAGTCGCGTAACAAAGAACTCTTCAAGCTGACAATCTGTTTTCATATTCGTTGTCGATTTGATGATTGGAACTAAAAACCAATGGGGCAAAATGCACGACATCACGCGGGTTGGTAGTCGTTTGCTCCCCGAAGCCACTTGTATCGGTTTTGTGGATTGGGGCCTTGCAGCGCAAGACATGAGCGGCCTCGCTTTTTCCGAGCACATGCAATTCGATCCTGCGATCAAGGGCCATGGTCAGCTTGACAAGGGTCTCAATCGAAAAATTCACTCGCTTGTCTTCGTTCAGCAGATTGTTGATATACTGCCTGGTTTTTTTGAGGCGTTTGGCGAGTTGATTTTTATTAACCCCGCCATCCTCCATAGCGTGCAGGATATTCTCAACAAACAATCCTTTTATACAGTCGGCCTGAAATGCAGGATCATTCTCCAGCTCCTCGGCTGCAGCTTTGAGTTGACTCAAAGATTTTTCGGAAATCTTTGGAGTCGCCGCCAAAAGTTCAGCAATATCAGCCGGCAAAGATTCTTGTTTATTTTTCATAAAGCGTAGTTGTTCTCAAAAAATTGCTGGAATTTTGCACAAGCATCAAAAGCATGGTCTTGGAATCCTTTGCCTTTCCAGTAGTGGTTTGTGCAGACAATAAGTGATTTGTTTTTTAAAGAATAAAAAAACATCAGACGGGCATGGCCTCGATGCGCTCTGGCCTCAAAGATTTTCCCTCCATGTTTAGGATTTGTTGATCTTTTGACATGATTTGGGTTCAAGCAATCTTTGTCTGTTGCGGCAATCCGAAGCGCCTTGAGTATCTTTTTGTAATCGTTTTTTTGTTTTTTGCTCCACTCTTTCAAAATTTCCTGAGCTGGGCTTTTTTCATCAATCGCAAGCACTCTTACCTTCCAAAAATTTCCCACCAAATCAGGCACACCGGGAATCTCATGGAGCTCAATCTTCATGTCAACTTAAAAATTTACATTTTGAATTATCAAAAAATTGAAATGCCATTTCTACACCACCGTTTCTTCTCGCCCGTCGGGATGGTGCAGAATGACGGTTCCCTCGGGAGGGCAGAGTTTACGGGCTGCGGGACGAATATCGTAAAGGGGTCCGGTTTTAAGTGCTTTCCCAGTTGCATCGCTCAACGTGTATTTTGTGCCGTTTTTTTTGATGCGGAAAACCACCGGACATGGAATTTCCACGGGGGTTAAATCCGGCGCAAATCCAGACAGCAAGCGCTCCCGCTCTTCTATAAGGGCTGTCAAGCCTTTTTCTTTTGCAAGCTGAATACCGGCCTCCAAAGCCATGCGCGAAAGCATGGCCTCGTCTATATCCGCTCGCTCGCAAAGCGCCTTAATTTCGCGCCTGGTTGAAACGCTCATTCGGATGGTGAGCTTTTCGTTTAAATCGGGTTTGTGTGGTTTCATGATTGGTAGTCGGCTATTTCGATGATTTCACCTTCGTCAGCGATTTCAGGCCCATCTGGGGAGGTTTTAACCCACCATCGAACGGTTCGTGTATGACGCTCGCAGCGACTCCAGAGTGAGTCCGGGCCAAATTCTTTCCCTCGGCAGGAGAGATTGGGGGATTCATGTCGTGGTGCAGTAAATGCCGAACAAAAGCCGACAGGCTTCGGAAGCCGCGCGCCTTTGCCTCCACCTTGCAGCGCTCGATGAATTCAGGCTCCAAAGAGATTCCTGCGTTTTTCACGCGCTCTTCGGGCGGTAGTTTTGCACTCATGTCAACAATAATTACACCATTGTCAAAAAATGTCAATTTATAGCTGGCGGGGTGAACACCTCATTTTTTCTCTTGTCAACTCATGTCAAGAGTTGTCATTTTCACCGCATGGCAAACAAACCAGTCCCCGCCTCGATGAAGGCCAAAGCGGCAGGAATCTCGCTCCCGCCACGGTTGATCCAGCAAGCGAGAAAGCACGCATACGCAAAAGGCATGAGCCTTTCCGGTCTTGTCCGGAAACTGCTCCTTGAGCATTTGACAGAAAGGGAACCGGCCAAATGAAACCACCGGCAAAACCACCGGCAAAAATTCCGGCAGCGCATGTCACCGACAGCCCGTCGATCAATGCAATCCTCCAATCGGAGATAGAGGAGTTTTTTGAGCGGTATCCCAAGTGCCGCAACTTTACTGAAATCTTCGACTACCTGCGAAGCTTGGAGATCAGCGAAGACACGGCGGCCGATGTCGCCAAGTCGCTTCTCTGGGCCGAGGCGCGGTCGCTGAGAGCTAAGTCGGCCCCTGGCGAGAACGGACGCTTCTCGAAGAGATTTGATACCGACATGGTGGTGTCTATCCTCAACGAGGCGGGCCGCTCCTGGTCGGACCTGTGCGCCGAGGCGAAAACAGCTTTCGGAATGGGCAAAAGCACTTTTGCCAAGCTGCTCGATGAAGTCCATCGCACGGGAAGATGCTACAAAACGCCGCAAGGCAACTACGGAGTCGTGCGATGAACATGGACCACGAAACATTGATCCGGTCGATTGGCTATTTCATCGAATACATCCGAATCATAACCCCACCCGCCGTTTTGGTAGGTATCGCTTGGAAAATCGCCCGATGAGCGCAGAACTGGCCATAAGCTTGGCGCTAATAGCATTTGGAGCCATGTGGGCGTGTTGGAAGATCGGCTTTGAGGCCGGTCAGAACGACGCCATCGAGAAATACCAAGATTACTACCGCAAGCAGCGGAAACAGGAGGAAAAAGAGTAAAAATGCCACTTCAAGAGCAAGTCACCATCATCGTCCCGCGTGGAACACGCAAATGGCTCCGCGAGATTAAACGGAAAACAGGAATCACTCCTAAAGATATTTTGCGTCTTGGCGTCACCGAAGTCGGTCGATTCGTCGAGACCTATAACGAAGCTAAAAACAGCGAAAAACAGTCAAACCCAGAACAACAAGAAAACCAAAAATAAAATATGAGTAACCAAATCGTCCCTAAAACCAACTCTGATCTACGACTCGTCATCCAATCAGAAAAAATCCAAGAGCAACTCGTCGCCGCCCTGCCACGCTATTACACGCCCGAGCAGTTCACGGTGATCGTGCGCACCCAAATCAACCGCAACCCTAAGCTCGCCGAGTGCGACCAAGGCTCGTTTCTGAGCGCCATGTTGCAGGCCGCGCAAATGGGCATCGCGCCGGATGGCCGCAACGGCCACTTGATCCCGCGCTTTAACGGCAAAACCCAGCGCACCGAATGCACCTTCCAGCCTGATTACAAGGGCCTCGTTGGCTTGGTGCGCAAAAATGAGAATGTGGCCGACCTCTACGCCGAGGTTGTTTACGAGCACGACACCTTCAAGGTCACCAAGGGCCTGCACCGCGACCTCATCCATGAACAGGATGTGAAAGTCGATCGCGGCGCGGCCATCGGCGCGTATGCCGTGATCGCCTACAAGGACGGCAGCTACTCTTGGGAGTTCATGAGCAGGGCCGACATAGAAAATGTCCGCAACCGTTCCGATTCCTGGAAGGCACATCTCGCCAAAGGCTACGACACCCCGTGGAAAACCGACGAGGGCGAAATGTTCAAGAAAACCGCGATCAAACGCCTCATCAAGCTCGCCGACATCTCCCAGGAGACCAGCGACCGCATCGCCGCCGATCCCGAGTTTGCTCCCCCGCAGCCGATGCAAGTCGAGATCAAGCCCGCCAGCATCCCCGCGCTGCCGCAAAACGCCGAGCCAGACGACATCCAAATGGAAAATAATGTGTCCCGGACAGATTCCACACCAACCCACGAACCCAAACGCGGCCGGCCGAAAAAACTCCTTAAACAACAAGAACCAGAAGTAGAGACTCAATCTGAAACGCCCGTTCAGCATAACGAGCCTGCCCCCGTCACAGAAATCAATTTGGTTCCGGCTGGAGCGCGCGGAGAGCTTATGCAGAAGCTCGTCGCCATCGGGAAATCTGAATCCGACCTCATCAAAGTGTGCGCTGCCGCGAAATTCTGCGAGCAGGACGCCACTCTTGCGGACATCCCCGAGGCGACTCTTAACGAGTTTGTCACTTACTGGGACGAGTTGGAGGAGGAGCTTAAAAAATGAGCGCCATACTCGACATCCGAGGGGCGCAACATGTCGCCCTCTCCATTACCGAAGAGGCGTTGGCTCTAAAAGCCAGCGCCCTCAACAACGCGGGTTCAATATCCGAAGTCTGCAGCAAAGAAACTTTGGACAAGGCCGCCGCCGTGGTCAGCAATATCAAGGGGCTTCTCAAACGCTTGGAGACCAGCCGCACCGAAATCAAGCGCCCTGTGCTCGATCTTGGTAAACGCATCGACACCGTGGCGCAAGAATACGCCACGGAATTGGTCCTCCAAGCCAACCGGCTGCAAGCCAGTATCAGCGCCTACTACCGAGAAGAAGCAGAAAAAGCCGAGGCTCAACGCAAGATGCTTGAGGCTTTGGCAGAAAAGCGCCGCCTCAAAGCCGAGGCCGAAGCCCGCGCCGCCGAGGAAGAACGGCGCAAATTGGAGGCCGCCGCCCGCGCCTCTGCCGATCAGGAAAAAGCCGCCGCGCTGGCAAAAGAAGCCGCCGCGCGACAGGCCGAAGCCGAGGCCGCCCGCCTCAAGGCCGAAGCATCAGCCCCTGCACCGGTAGCCGCTCCGGCGCGAGCCGAAAAAATGAGCGTCCGCAAGGTGTGGAAATACAAAGTCACCAACATCCACGAAGTTTACCGACACAAGCCAGAGTTGGTGAATTTGGAACCACGCACCAACGCGATCCTCGCCGAAATCCGCGCTGGGATGACTGACTGCCCAGGCTTGGAAATATGGGCAGAAGAAGAAGTCACCATTCGATCCTAAAACATTCAACACAAACACTAAAATAACCATGCCAGCTATTTACTCCCTTGCAGACAAGGACACCGAATTGCTCTGCGATGACCTCGTAGCCAATTACCACGCCGACCTCGATACATCCGGAGCAACCTTTAACATCATCTTCGCCCTCCGCGACCCAGAGGATGAAAGCGAGAAGCCCGTGCTTGCCAATAAAGGCCACCGCGTCTTTGGCGTCTCAAAAATCCACTCGCTCAAGGAACGCCTGCTCGGTCTTGCCGACGCGGAAATCCTCCTCGATGGCGATGCTTGGCCAAGCATGAACGGCAAGGCCAAGCGCGCCGTGCTTGACCATCAGTTGCAATACTTCGAGGTAAAACGCGATAAGGAGGGCGAGTTCGTTTACGACGACCTACAACGCCCCGCTCTCAAAATGCGTCAATCCGACCGCTCATTTGCATGGTTTGACTCTGTAGCAGAGCGCCACCAAGAGCACAGCATGGAGGTGATTCAGATGCGCCGACTCTTTAGCGAAAGCGGCCAAATCTACTTGCCATTTGTGGACTCCGAGACTGGCAGCGTCACGCCGCCCCCGACGCGCACAACAGGAAACCTGCTTCAAGTATCGATTCACGGAGCGCCAAAAATATCCATGACCTCAAACGAATTGGTCGAAGCAATCGAAGGAGAATTTAAATGAATCCAGAAAACAACATTGAAGATCAAAACATCGGTCTGCAGGCCAAATCAGAAAAACCGCCATACATAATTATCGAAGCCAAAGATGCCGGATTGCCAGAAGATTTGGACATCCGTCACTACCCCGAAACCAAGCCTAATTATGATTTTCTTAGCTTCCAGATTGGGAAAATGGGAACGCGTCCAGAAACGCGGCCTATTTTTGGAGAAAAAAATACGGTTATTGGAGAACAAAGAACCGGCAAAATTACCAGCATCTATGTGCTGATGGCATGGGGTTCATCGCTCAAAAGCGCAAAAGATATGTTCTTTGCAAACAAGGAAAGAATCGAGAAATGAGCGAGCAACGCCTACTTACATCCGCCAGCAACCTTCACCGCCGCGAAGCCTGCCCTGGCTCCGCCTTTGCCGAGGCGGGATACCCGAACGAGGAATCCGACGCGGCCGCCGAGGGAACCATGCTGCACGCGTTGATGGCAGATGCCTCCATGGACCGCACTCATCTCAACGGCGAACAACTCAAAACGATCCAGGCCGCCGAAGAGATGAACTTGCAACTCTGGAAAATCGTCGGCGAAGCCATGGCACGCCGTGGACAGGAAGACGACTTCGAGCCAGACCAAGGCCACGAGGTCGAACTCTGGCTCCGTCGCGGCATTAAGCCGATCATGAACGGCCACTGCGACCACTGGCGCTACTTCTCGACGCAAAAACTCCTGGTCATCGTGGACTACAAATTCGGGCGCATCGCCGTGGATGAAGCGGAAAGCAACCTGCAACTCCGCGCCTACGCCGTCATGGGCGCTGAGAAATGGGACTGCGACCACATTTTGGTAGCTATAAACCAACCGCGCTTGGCTTATGAAAAACGGCTGACCATTTCCGAATACACCCGCGAAGCTCTAAAGGCTGCAAAAGCCCAGCTTCTCGACATCTACGATAAAGCCCACAACAAGGACGGCACCCCGCGCGAGGATGCTCCCCGTGTGGCCGGCGAGTCCCAATGCCGGTATTGCCGCGCGCAACTCTTGTGCCCGACCTACCGCGAAACTTACTCATTCCTGGCCGACAGCGCCCCCATGGGAAAGGAAGCCTATGTGCAAGATCGCATCATGACCATGGGCGATGCCGACTTGGACCGCGTTTACACCGCGTGCAAGTTTGCAGCACTCATCAGCGACAAGGCCAAAGAAGAAATCCTGCGCCGTCAGAAACTTGGTGGAATGCTTATGTGGCAGTCCGTGCCAGGCCGGAAAAATACTGAAATCACCGACCGCGCCCGCGCCGTGCGGCTCCTACAAAACATCGGCCTTCCGCTCGAAAGCGTGTTGGAATGCGCCAAGATCTCCCTGCCGGAACTCTCGGAGGAACTCCGCCGCCGCGACGGGCTCAAACAAAAAGAGGCGAAGGAGAGGATTTTCCAGACCCTCCAACCCGTCCTTGAAATCACTGAAACGGCTCCCAGCCTCAAACGCGTGGAAGGAGGACAACCCGAGTTGCTGCCATGAAAACGCTCATCAACAAAAAAGAGGTCCGCAAGCAACTCCTCGAAATCAACAAAGGTTGGGGAGGAAAATCCACCCGAGTCGCAAAGACCGTTATCGATGAGATCAACAAATCCGTTATGCGGAATATCGTTTCCATCGGAATGGAAGGGTTTGCAAGCCGGTCACGAAAATCATGAACAATCCCATCCACTTTACCGTCTTGGGCGACCCCAAGGGACAGCCACGCCCGAAGGCATTCGTGCGTGGTGGTCACGCCGCAGTTTATGATCCAGGCACTGCAGAAGGTTGGAAAAGCGCCATCGCCGTAGCTGCAAAAGAGGCAGGCGCGGTGGGTATCATGCTCAAAGGCCCGATTCGCATGTCGCTTTGTTGTTGGTTTAAGCGGCCCAAAAGCCACTACCGCACGGGCAAGCGCAGCGCGGAACTCCGCGATGGAATTCCCACATATCACACAAAAAAGCCCGATGCCGACAATGTGTTCAAAGCTGCCGCCGACGCACTCACTCACTTGGGCGTCTGGCTCGATGATAGCCAAATTGCCGAGGTAAAAATCGAAAAATACTACACGGACAGCAATTCCCGCAGCGAAATCACAATCGAGGAACTGGCCGAATGAAATACTCCGTCATCATGCGAGATCGCCGAGGCGCGGTATCCATAGAGGAGGCCGAACAAATAGTCGGCGGCCGACTCATGTTAGACCTACTCCGCAAAGCGGCGTGGCTGTCCCCTCGCGTCCAAGTCCACCGTCTCACGCTTTTCGATTACGACGATTGTTTGGGCGCTTGGCAGCGCGTTTGCGAGGAGGGCTTGGAGGTTCTGCGGGAAGCTGCGGAGCGGGGAAAGCCCGATCAATCTCGGAATCGTTAGGAATCAATTTCGCGTAATGCCGCTCGACCACCCGAACTTCGTCTCCCAGCCATTGGGCGACCTTGAAAATGCTCACCCCCGCGCTGGCCAGCAAGGAGGCGAAGGTGTGTCGCATGATATGGGGAGTCACCCACGCGCATTTTTGCTCCGTCATGTAGTTGCGGAAGACGGTGCCAAAATCATAACGGTAGATGTTTTTTCGCCGAACCGGAATTTCAGGATGCAGCATGTAAATCTGCGGGTCTTCTGGAAGAACGAGGCAGGACAAGTAGGCTTTGAATCCCGCCGTGAGAGGCACCGTGCGTTCTTCCCGATCCTTGAACCGGATGCCCTCATGTTTCCGCAAGTGAAGCAGCCCCGCATCCAGGTCGAACCAAAACCGGCGAGCCTCCACGATTTCGTTAAACCGCAGCCCAGCATGAAATCCGCAATACAAAACGAATTTCAAATCTTCGCGTGTGCAGTTTTCAATCAAGCGATCCCTCAATTCGTGATTGCAAAAGTCTCGGCGGGCCGCTGCATCTGGGCAGCGGATGCGTGTGGTCGATTTGCGCTCCGTGAGCGGCTTCACGGGATTCTGCGCACACAAGCGCTCCGTGTCTTTAGCCCAATGGAAAAACCCCTGCAGTGTCATCAGGTTTCCATAGGCCGTAGCCTCCGTCACTTTTTTCAACCGCTCCGTGTGCCATGTCCGGATTGTTTCCGTGCGAATCTGTCGCGGTGTCACGCGGCCCATGTTTGCGGCCCATGTTTTGAGCACATAGCCCTTCGATCGTTCTGTGCTGAGAGTCCATTCGCCGCGATCCACGCAATGTTTCACATAGCGATCCACCGCGTGGGCGACCAAATCCCCGCTCTCCAAAACTGGATTGTCTCTCAAATCCTGAGCGCGCTGCACCGCCTCGGCCAAGTCGTCCGTCTCCAGCGAAACAAAGTTCCGTTTTCCGGAAACCATTTTAGCGAACCAGTAAATCCGGCCTCTACGATAAATGCCTGTGATGCCGGATCGGGGGTTGATTTTCTCCATGTCACAAATTGTAACACTTTCACTGTCACAAATCCAACTTTCAGTAGGGAGCACATGGCCCCACATAGGCAATTTAGAACCTCAAAAAATATGAACAATACTACCTCAGATCGATGGAATTCAAAAAGAAGAAAAGCCTGCAGAGCCCCTTGGGAACTTGATTTGCGGGCCACATGCCCGCTCCCGAAAAGGAGCGGAGCCTACGGGGCTCGAACCCGCAACCTCTGCCGTGACAGGGCAGCGCTCTGACCGATTGAGCTAAGGCTCCTTAAAAAGGAGTGGTAAAGCTAGGGACATCGAGGCAGGCACGCAAGAGTTTATTTTGAAAAAATCAGCGGCGGAGTCGTCGGATTGTGTCTCGCACGGTATTGTGAGCGCTTTCGATTTCGGCGTGGAGTTGAATGCTTGAGATGGTCATGGAGCCGAAGGACTCGGCTGTCGTGCGCTCCATGCGGTCGTTTGTTGCAACTGTGACTTCGTGGTCCGGCGCATACTTTGCGGCCAAGCGCTCAATGATCGAGTCGGCTGTCTGCCCGGATTTCGAGTAAAAGACCGCGATGCCGTGCGGTGTGCCGTCGCTTGATGCCTTCATGCCTGTTCCATCAAAAACCACAGCGACCGTCCAATCTGAGTTGTCTTGGAGCCCCGTGAGTTTTCGAATGAGTTCCTCTCTTGCGGCTGCGGTGTTACGCCCGTGCAGCGCGGCAAGGTCTTCCCAAGCGAAAATCATGCTGTGCCCGTCAACGAGCAGGATTTTTTGTTTCATGGCATCGGTTGAAATGCTACGCGCGATTCCTGAAGCCGAAAACGGATTTTTGAAAAAATGACAGAGCTTCTGCTGACTCGGCGCGGCGCGGCGAGCGCACGATTCGAAGCGGGAGGCCGCGAGTCCCGTGGCTAGATAAACGCTCTCAGATAGAATCCGCCAAATTGTCGTCTTGGCTTCGGCGATTCAGACCGCCTATCCTGCAGCCCATGGTCACAAAATTTCTTCACACGCGCTACCGTGTCACCGATCTCGAAAAAACACTCCATTTCTACCGCGAGGTTCTCGGGCTCGAGGAGGTCAGTCGCAAGAAAAGTGACCGCGGGTCGGAGCTGGTTTTTTTGAAAGCACCCGGCAGCGAGGCGCTCATCGAAATCTGCAAATACGACGGAAGTGGTCCTGTCGTGGTTGGGCCGGATCTCACGCATCTGGCCTTTGGGGTCGCGGATATGGCAGCCTTTGCCAAACACGCGGCAGCTTTGGGATATCCGCTCAGCGATGGACCTCACAAGACATCGAGCGGGTCGGTGCTTGCTTTTGTCGATGCACCGGATGGTTACGAAGTCGAGTTGATTCAGCCTGCGCCTTAAGGCGGGTGGCTTGTCGGCTTCAGTTGGTCTCGATCATCTCGAGGAAGCTGATTTTTCCGGCATCGAGCTTCAGCAGCGGCACAGACTGAGTGCGTGCGAGTTCGGGATCGGTGGTGATGTCGCCGGTCAGGCCCGGGAATGCTTGGGTGGTGGTCAAGGCCTCGCGGAGTTTTTCTGGTTCCGTGGAATTAGCCCTGCGAATGGCATCCGCTAACACCACTAGGGCATCGTAGCCCATCGCAGCAGAAGCGGAGGGAAGGTTACCGTTTTTGCGCTCGTAGACTTCAAGAAAGAGTTGGACCGCATCTGAGGGGCCATCCGGGTTGAAGCGTCCTGGGAAATACGTGTTGTTTCCAGAGTCGCCGACCATGGATGGGAATTCCATCGAGTCCCAATTCGCAGTTCCTAGAAATGGCATGGTGAGTCCGAGTTCGCGGGCTTTGCGCAGGATCGGACCTGCCTGATCTGCAGGGAGCGGCAGGTAAACAACGTCCGGATTTTTCTTTTTTATAGTCTGGAGATGCTTGGTGAAGTCCACCGTGCCTGTGGCAAATGCCTCGCCTGCGATGCGTGCGTCGGGCTTGCGCTTGAATTGCTTTCCAAAAGCCAGCGCCAGAGTTTTTGAGAATTCATCGGCAGGGTCATAAAGGACGAGTGCCCGCTTGGCCCCAAGCGTTGCCGCAAACTTTGCCATGATCCGGCCAGAGTGAAAATCCGTCTGGCAGATGCGAAAAATCCAGGGCTCTCGTGATGGGATGCCTGGCATGGTGGAGCCGAGTGCCAGGAGTGGTATTTTCATTTCATCCGCAGCCATCGCCGCTTCAGCACTGCCTGCTGAGAGACCTCCTATCAGTGCAACGGCTTTGTCTTCGCTTATGAGATCGCGGGCGGCCTTTTCGGCGCGTGCAGGCTCGGCGCGTGTGTCTCGCACGACGATTCGGAGCAAATGGCCGATGACGCCGCCTCCGGCATTGACCTCCTCGGCGCCCATGGCTAGGCCGTTAAGCACTTCGTTTGCGCTGCCCTGTCCAAGGCCCTTCAATGGAAGAAACACACCGACGTTGATGACCGGGAGCGGAGTGGGCGTCGCGATAGGTGTAGGCTCTGGGGTGGGGGCAGGTTGAGGTGCAGATGGTTTTTTGCAACCGACAAACAACAGCAGCATTGCAACCAGCAGGGCTATGGTGAAACGGCTCATTCTCTTCTATATAAAAACAACCTGGCTCGAAGCGCAACACTCCCATTCAGGTGCATCGTGAATCTTGTCGCCGCGAACAAGGGGAGTTAGCTTCAACAAACATGAGGATTATCGTTACCGGGTTGATCGGGCAGTATGCCTTCGGAGGGGTCACATGGGATTACATTCAGTATGCACTCGGCTTTCGAGCCCTGGGGCATGATGTCTGGTATCTTGAAGACACCGGAGCCTGGGCCTACGACCCTGTGAAGATGGAGCCGAGCGCGGATTGTTCCCACAACACAGCATATCTCGCTCGGGTCATGGAGCAGTTTGGCATGGGTGACCGGTGGATTTACCGGAATGTTGCCGATGAGAAATACCACGGCGTGGCCAGTGCCTCCGAAGCGGAAAAAATCATCTCCTCGGCGGATGTCCTCGCCAATGTTTCCGGCGCCTGCTGGCTGCGCGATGAAATCTCGCGGATTCCGATGAAACTTTTTTTGGATGGCGATCCCATGTTCACCCAAATCGGCTTGGCAACGGACCCCGCCTCCGAATACGCCAAGCGGGTTGCCGCCCACGAGCGCCACTATTCTTTTGGTCTGAATATCGGCAAGCCGGGCTGCGAAGTGCCAACGGCGGGTTTCCAATGGCGTCCCACTGTGCAACCGATCGCGCTCGAGTATTGGAAGGATTTTGCTCCTGCGAAAAAAGACGTTCACATCGCTAGTGGAGCTTGGACCACGGTGATGAACTGGGCCAGCTATGCTCCCAAGGACTACCATGGCCAAAAATATGGGCAGAAGGATATCGAGTTTGAGCGATTCCTTGAACTGCCTAGCATGACGAAGGAAAAATTCGTCCTCGCTATGGGGCAAGGCGTGGGAAGTAAGCGTCCGACCGAAATGCTGGAATCCAAAGGCTGGCACATCATCGAACCGGATACTCACCTACCCGACTACACCACTTATCGGGATTTCCTATCCCACTCGAAGGGGGAATGGAGTATCGCCAAGAACGGCTATGCGCGTTCGCGCAGCGGGTGGTTCAGTTGCCGTAGTGCCTGCTACCTAGCTGCTGGCAAGCCCGTCGTCGTTCAAGATACAGGCTGGAGCGACCACCTGCCATCGGGCGAGGGCGTCATGGCATTCCATACGCCCCAAGAGGCTGCCGATGCTCTTGATGAAATTTCTGGAAATTATTCGCATCATTCCGAAGCCGCCCGAGCGTATGCAGAGAAACATTTTGATGCCGCCAAAGTTTGCGCCGAACTCCTCGAATGAAAAAAAATCTCTGCAACAGTGCTCTCATCATCGTGGGCCATGGCTCCACCACGAACCCTGACTCGAGCGCCCCGTCGCTCGTGCACGCGCGCAGCATTCGTGAGCAGGGCATCTTTGCCGAAGTGGCTGTGTGTTTCTGGAAAGAAGAGCCCACCTTCCGCGAAGTCCTGCGCATGGTGGACAGCGAGGAAGTCTATGTCGTGCCGAATTTCATCAGCGAAGGCTATTTTACTCAAACGGTCATTCCCCGCGAACTCGAGCTCGCCGGAAAAACCACGCGCGTTGGTGGTCGAGTGATCCATTATTGCGAGCCAGCCGGTAATCACGAGGCCATGACCGGTCTCCTCATGAAACAGGCCCACATGGTCGCGCCGGGTGTTTCGCCCAAGGAAACAAGCCTCTTCATTGTCGGACACGGAACAGGTCTCAATGAAAACTCAGCCGTTGCCGCCAAGCTCCAGGTAAAAAAAATTTCAGAGACCGGTGAGTATGCCGAAGTCCTCTCGGCCTACATGGAGGAGGCTCCGCTTATTTCAGAATGGGACAAGCTCGCCTCCCAACCGAATGTCATCGTCGTGCCGTTTTTCATCTCCGACGGACTGCACAGCTACCAAGACATCCCGGTTCTTCTAGGCATTGTCGAGGATATAGGCCCTGCTGCAAGCCAGAGCCAGGTTTTTCGAAACAATCCCTATCACCTGCGCGACCGCCAGTTGTTTTACAGCGGCGCCATTGGCACGGATCCGGGGTTTGCGGATGTCATACTCGACCAGGTGGACGCTTTTTCCGAGTAACGGAATTTTCGACTCACATTTTAGTAGCGCGCTGGAAAGGTTGTGCCAATTTGTGCCGACTTCAACATTTCTATGATAACTCAATTTGCCGTCTATTTTGTCTTCGGAATCGTTTTACTCGCCTCCCTCGTCATGGCGGTCATCCTGCTGAATTTCTTCGGCACCTGGCTGCGTGCCAAACTTGCCGATGCGCCGGTCTCCTTTGCCAAGCTCATCGGAATGCGCCTCCGGCGCGTGCCTATGGGGCTGATCGTTGACAGCCGCATCACTGCGGTAAAAGCCGGTATCACCATCGATACCGACCCGCTTGAAGCCCACTACCTCGCCGGTGGCAATGTTTCCCACGTCGTCCTCGCCCTTATCGCGGCCGACAAGGCCGCGCTGCAGCTCGACTTCAATCGAGCTTGCGCCATCGACCTCGCCATCAAGGGCACCAGCAAAACCGTCCTGGAAGCCGTTCGCACCAGCATCAATCCAAAAGTCATCGACTGCCCAAATCCCGCTACCGGCAAGGTCACCATCGACGCTGTGGCCCGCGACGGCATCGGAGTCAAAGTGCGCGCACGCGTGACCGTCCGTTCCAACCTGAACCGCTTTGTTGGCGGTGCCACGGAGGATACCATCATCGCCCGCGTCGGGGAGGGGATCATTACCTCCATCGGTTCCGCAGTTTCTTACAAGGATGTCTTGGAAAATCCCGACCGCATCTCGAAAACCGTCCTCGCCAAGGGACTCGACACCGGCACTGCCTTCGAAATCCTTTCCGTGGATATCGCGGATGTGGATATCGGCGACAACATCGGAGCCAAGCTCCAGGCTGAGCAGGCGGAGGCTGACAAGGTCGTCGCGCAGGCCAAGGCGGAAATGCGCCGCGCCGCCGCTGTCGCCACCGAGCAGGAAATGAAAGCCCGCACCCAAGAAATGCAGGCCAAGGTCGTCGAGGCCGAAGCCCAGGTTCCGGAGGCCATCTCAGCTGCTTTTCGAAACGGAAACCTGGGAGTCATGGACTACATGCGCTTGAAAAACATCCAGTCCGACACCGCCATGCGCGACTCCATAGCCACGCCGGCATCATCCACCCCGGCCTGATTCCGCGATGGAACAACTCGTCCTGCTCCTCATTATTGGAGCGATCAGCCTGATCAACTGGCTCATCGAGCAATCCGGCAAGCGTCGCGAGCAGCGCCGTATTGAATCTGATCGCGCTCGCCGGGAGGTAGAGGCAAGCCCACATCAGGAGCCCTCTCCCTCCCCCGCGTCCATTCCTGAGGTCTCCCAATCTGCACCCCAGAAGGAAATGCGCAGATTCCTCGAGGCATTTGGAATTCCCATACCCGAAAAAGTCGCCCCTCAAGAAGTCGCGCTGCAAATTCTAACGCCCGCTCCTGCGCAAACACCCGCCCGCGCGCTGCGCACGATATCTCTCAAGCTCAAGCCAACTCCTTCCAAGCCCCGAGAAGTCCTGCTCGAAATCAAATCCCCCTCCGCCCTCCGCCAAGCCATCGTCTGGCGCGAAATCCTCGGCCCTCCACGCTCCCTGCAGCCATATTGATCGTCGATCCGCCTTTGGAGGGCCAACTTCCGGCATGGCCCAAGATTCAGCCGCGAATCTGCGTATGAGTGTTCTGGCAAAATCATGGACAGCAAAATCATTTTTGGGGGTATGCGCAGCAAGCGGATTGAGTGGTTTGGGTGGCAGTGGTGTCTGAAAGAGAAACCGCGCCGCGAGTGGTTGAAAAATGGGTCAGGCGAGGACGCTGCCCCTCCAAGCAGTCGGCGCGCAGTGTTTCATGGGAGGTTCAACGTCCCGCATGACCCAAATCCTTCCTCGGAAGGCACAACCACTCGCAGACACCACACCCTGCCATGGCCTGCGTAGGGTTATCCAAATGCGAACAAAGCCCTTCACGGTAGCAAGAAAACCCTTGGAGGGTCAGCGTCCGCCCAGACCCAAGACTGAATCGCCCCGCAACCACGGCACCTCCTTCAGATAAGAAGGAGCTCAATTTCATACCCTCTCTGATCTGTAAGCGTTGCGAGGAGCAGCTCGTTGTTTTTGAGGGGGTGGCGTAAGTGTCGTAGGCAAATTCCACGACAGTTACAGCACCTACGGCAAGGGGTGCTCTGTGCAACTCTTACCGATCTCTTCTAAGCGGCGGAGGTATTTGTAGGAATAAAGTCCTGTCGAGTGGCCGTCTGCCCAGCGGGGTTGTATGGCGTAGCCTCCCACGGTCTGCCATGAGGTGAGGTCGAAGCTGCGGTCGTTGTAGGTCACTGCGGGTAGGGCAACCTGGCCGAGCACATCGGGCTCGCCTCCGCACGCGGCGCAAGGGCAGTGGCGACGGAGGAATTCCAGGGGAAGGTAGGACTCGTTGCTGTCGTTCCACGCGATGGCGAGTTCGGCTCCGATTTTTTGGATAGCAGTAGGCTGGAGTGGAGGTGTCATTTTTTTAGCAGGTGGGCTTGGTAATGTGCGGGGGCTTGAGGTAGATGGGCTCGGCAGGGCCTGCCTGAGCGGCTCGGCGGGCGAGGTGTATGGACTGCGGGGAGGCACAGTGGGCATGCTCAAGGAGCGGAGAGGTGCTAAAAACAGGCGCACCCGGCGTGAGCCGAGACTTGGCTTCATCGGGCGTAAGAAGGGCAGGAGGAGAGGCGAGGCGGCCGTCAAGGATGTGTGCGTGGAACCATTGGTTCGCACGGGCGTCGCCGAGGACATGGTATTCCTGGGGTTCGTAGCCGAGTAGTGAGCAAATCCCTTGGAGTGGTGCTGACTGGGCGCGGGCGATTCCCCATGCGGCAGCGATGGAGACCCGGAGGGAATTGTAGCTTCCAGGGCCAATGCCAACGAGCACAAGGTCCAACGATTCGATGTGAAGACTGGTTTTTTCGAGGGATTCGAAGAAGGCCGTGCCGCGGCCGCGCGGGTTTTCAAAGGAGCACTCGTGGAGAGTCTCGCCGTCGCGGATCAACGCGATGCTGCCTGTAGCGCTCGAGCACTCAATGGTGAGAATCGTCATGGCTGGATTTGGATGAGCCGGCCCGAGTCTTTGATGGAAAAAACAAGGCGCAGCGTGTGCGGTGGGAGTTCCTCCGCGAACTTGCCGCCCCACTCGATGGCAATGATGCCATCGCCTGCGAGGTAGTCTTCGAAGCCAAGCGGAGCGAGGTCGGCTGAGGATTCAATGCGATAGAGATCCATGTGGACAAGGGGAAGACGGCCGTCGTGGTATTCGTGGATGAGGGTGAATGTGGGGCTGGAGACTTCGCGCGGGTCGCAGCCGAGAGCCTTGGCGAGGCCTTTGACAAAGCATGTCTTGCCCGCACCCATGGGGCCCTCAAGGCTCAGGATGGCGTGCACGCCGAGGCAGGTGGAGAGATCGTGCGCGGCTTGGTGGGTTTCCTCTTCGGTCGCGCAAAGGCGTTCCCCGCGCGGGAAGATTTTTTCGATTTGCGGGTTTGCCATCAGGAGGGGAATTTAGTTCGCTCATTTGCAAGATGACAACATCTTCCCATCTCGTGTGGTTCAGGCTTTGGCTGGTTTTGCTGATTGGCCTGACGGCTTTGTTCGTGGCCGGCTGCGATTCACCAGGCGGAACGATTCGGGAAATTCGACAAAACTTGGATGCCTTCAAGGCGAATCCAAGCGCTCCGGCGCTTGAGAAGCTCGAAAAATCCTTTGTGAAAATAGAGGCCGCTATCAAGAATCTGGAGGCGAAGGAGGACTTGGCTCAGGCGGATCTTTTCCGCAGGCAGGCGATGACACTGCGCTACGAGTATCGGGCGATGCGGGCGGCCTTTGTTAAATGGAGCGAGGAGCAATCGGTGAAACAGGCTGCGGGCGGTTCAGGCGAATGATGGCAGGGAGCTGGGGGCGGGGCCTTTAAGCGAGGCTTCGAGGGCGCGGAGATTTTTATCCAAGTCATCAAGATTGAACCTGGCTGAAGCGAGTTGTGCGGCCTCTTGCATGGCCTGCAGGCGCTCGGGATCCTCGAGTAGCGTTTTCAGGCAGTTCGCCAGAGCAGCGGCATTCCTCGGAGGGATGATAAAGCCGTCGAGGCCTTCGGTAACGACGCGGCCGCAATTCGGAGTGGTGATAACCGGCAGGCCGTGGGCCATCGCCTCGAGCTGCGTGAGTGCGAAGCCGTCCGAGATCGTGGGTAGAACAAAAATATCCGCGCGTTTGTAGAACTCGCGCACGCGATCGCGGGTTACGGCGCCGTGGAAACGCACATTCGGCGGGGCTTTCACGACGAACTGGTCAGCGATTCCAATCGGGCCGGCTATGTCGATCTGAATGTTTTCACCTTTCAGAAGTTTTGCTGCCTCGAGGAGGTAGGGGATGCCTTTGCGAAGATTGACTTGCCCAAGAAATAGCACGCGGAGCGGCTCGGAGTCTGGCCTGAGCGGTGTTTGGGAGGGGGCTTCAGTGGAATCTTCGGCTTCGTAGGCGAGGGGAATGACATGGATCTTATCGGCAGGGACGCCCTGCCACACGAGCGCGTCGAGGGTCCACTGTGAATTCACCATGATAGCGTCGGCGAGCGCCCACTCCGCTTTGCGCCATGCGAAGTATTCCTCTGGCACAAGGACCGGCGTCTTTGCCCAGCCGGGCCATAGTTTTTCCTCTTCGCGCACCATATCGACCTCGGTCCGCGAGGGGTCCATCTGGCCAACTATGCAGACGGCGCCTTGATCTTTGGCCCATGCGGCGGCTTCCAGGAAACCGGTGTCGTAGCCAAAAAAAATCGTATTCTCCCAGTGTTGTTCGTGGCGGCGTGCGAGGCTCGAGCGGACTTGTTTGCCGAACCGGCTGCCGATGCGGAGGAACTCTCTG